>Ga0065711_1030415_pt1 | contig 32587 bp, 15 predicted proteins | sample Hoacrofraction12_FD_59098 | JGI IMG/M metagenome (GOLD analysis project Ga0065711, IMG submission 59098) | Hoatzin crop microbial communities from Cojedes, Venezuela - Epithelial fraction 12 v2 (version 2) | ecosystem: Host-associated > Birds > Digestive system > Esophagus > Crop | place...
CCCACCTGGACAAGGTCCTGTGCAGCCTGCTGTAGGCGACCCTGCTTCGGCAGGGGGGTTGGACTAGATGACCCACAGAGGTCCCTTCCAACCCCAAACATTCTGTGATTCTGTGATTCTGTGACCTAGGTTAGTATCTTCCAAGAGTTGACTGAAATATACTAAGTAAAACAAACTTTCATAATATAACAAAGATGGACTGAGGTAGTAGTGGAACACTAATTAATTTTGAAAATATTTATTTTGTTCTTTTCCCTTTGACTATCATTGGATAGTATTGGTAATGAGCTGCTTGCTCTGGTTTGAGCTGAATATATTGCCATATATTGCCATTAAGATTTAGCAGCCTAATGAAATAAGAGTAAATAATATTTTCAATGTCAATGCATCTCTCATATGTAATATTGGTATATTGCAATATGCTTTGTAAGCTCTCCATGTATCTATATAAAATACTGTTCTTACATGGAATGCAGATAAACGGATTTAATAATGAAAATTACTAATTAGTCTGCAGCTTCACAAGTTGGGCCATATGGGAGATATTCAGATGTTTTCCTTCAGGGAATCTATATTTCAGAAGGAAGATAGAAATACCTTTGAGAGCACATTTTAATCTAGTATACAAAGCTTTTGAAAGCATACTACAGGTACTGCTATACAATCCAGAAATCACACATTTTAAGTAAGTGTATATTAAAAATTTGTTTAGAAAATATATATATATTGAGTAATGAACTTTTAGCTTCCTTGACTCAGACACGAAGTTCCATACAGTGAGAATGGGAATCCTTTTTGCACTGGTCTACCATTTCTTTGAGACAGCTAAACCTAAATTTTTGCAGAAATTCTCTGCATTAACAAATCAAATTATCAGTAAATTATCAAATTATCTCTGAATTAACAAATCAAATTATCAGCTGTTCACACAGACCTTGACCCTTCAGTTATTTAGGGACAGTGAAGATGCATTTATTACATTCACAAGCAGCACTACTGTTGTCACATACACTAACATGGATAAATACATCACTACTTACAAAGTTCAATGCCAAAAATTTCAATATCATAACCTATAAAATTAAGTAGTGGCTCAGGAAACCTCAGTAGTGGCTCAGAAAACCTGAACACAGTTCTCTGGCCCACAAAACCATTTTAGCGACAGGGAAGTTTAGCATGCACAGGGCAGAGTCAGTGCAATGGCTTTTAGATTTCCCAGTGGATGGAGGTGTTCATTACTGGTGATAATGCCTCCAAGGAAGTGATAGCTGAATTCATCAGTGGGTTCTGATGAGCAGGTTGCCTAAGATCTACAGAGAGGAATTTGTGGAACACTAAACTACTTGTTAGCATGATTCTTAACATTATGCTGAAAATCATCTACACACTTAACATTTCAACTTTTAGGAAGGACATACACACTCTGGAAGCAATTACTGTTAGAATGATTAGTGGTTTAGTACAATTTTTCCTTTCTTTGTTCTTCAAGTCTACATTAATCTGGGGAAAATAAAATCTCCAATACCATGTTTAAAAATTGTAAGCAAAACAGTTATGCATGAAGTATTTTCTTTCTTAACAAGTTTTCTGTAAAATGTTAGTACATTTTTGCAATTCTACTACAAATAACTAATTTACAGGAAAAAAAACAGTAGGCCAAATTAAGTCTGTGATGTGGTTCTACTGTAAATTGATGGTATTATTCTCAGGATGCACTTGGCCATTGTTTTGTGCCAGGACAGCACATTCATGTCTCTAAAAAACTAAATGAGTTTAGGTAAATCCTTTTTATCTCTGAACTGGAACCTTGTCCTACTGTGTTTGAATCAAATGCATTAACGCACTGAGGCCCACAGAACCAACTGTATGTCTGTGCCTGGAAACTTCTGTTACATTCAGGTTAATGGAGTAAAAAATCCTTTGAGGGTGGGATGCCAACTGTGACTGCACTTTACTGTGAAGCAAGGGACAGAACTTATATAAAGTTCCCTTCCCAATATGAAAGAGACGATTTCACTATTGTCTCTGGTGTCCTTGTAAATTACGATTAGTGAATCTCCTTGACATTGCTAACTTTCTCAGTGGATTTGAGATCCAAACAATGCTCCACATCCCTGTACAATTCAGTTGAAAGGGTGTGAACTGGAAATAAAACATATCATAAACTTCTGTTTCAAGATCAAGCAATTCTGCATATTATATGTTATTAAACCAACTGAAATCCTTTAACAGAAATTGAAGTAAAACAAAAAAAACACATTCTGTATTTAATGTCACAACCTATCCTTGATCTTCATAGCATCAGGCATGGAAAAACCTATACTCATAGTACCAAGTGCTTCCCAGTCAATTGAGAACAGGCACAATTTTGTCAGCATTCTTAGTCTGACTGGCCAAAGGCAAGGTCTCAAACTCCAAATGGGGACTGGGGTCCTTGCGCAGCTCATAAAACACTGCAGTGCACTTGGTTTAGATCCTGTAATCAATGCCTAGACAGCCTGAGTCGACACTCACTCACATTTGCATACTCTTCATCAAAGTATCATGTAGTGTTTTACTAGTTATTCCTTGGCTCTGCTGAGAAAAGCACCCCTTTCATTCTGCCATGTAGGCAAGCTGAATATTTACACCAGCTCAAGTTCCTGCTGAGGAGATAATCAGCTCATGAGGAGCTGGACCAGCAGTTCTGAAGCAGTCAAAGATGATGGTCCTTAACTGCTGTATCATGCTTTCCCAGTCACAAGCCCTCCAGAATTTCTCACAAACCTTCTAGAGATTACATCATAGCAGATTTGCCAGGGCAAGCTTAGACACACACTGAGCACTTACCACAAAATGCACGTCAGGCTTAAACAAGTGCATCCCATGCGTCACAGCCACCTTCCAATATTCCACCTTCAGCTTGGAAATAAAACTGAGCTGCTGATCATTAGCAGTCACTGCAGTTACGATGTGATTTTTCTTCATTATTTTATCACTAGTATCCTAGCCTGATTCTGGACAGGTTATTGTATTCTACTTGCCTCTTGTTCCTTGTTATCCTTAAATTGGATTGGATATTATCTCTCGCATCCCTTCCTAAACTGAGGAGTATTTGTATACAAGTTTCCATTTTACTACTTTTAAATCACCAAAGAAATTCATGTAATTGTTTGACTATAATAAAACTGCTCCAGTTAGTGCTGATGTTCTCTCCTAATATTCACTGCATCCACCAACATTTATAAAAGCTCAAGCCAACATATCCCATATCCACACTTAACTACATTAACTGCATTAACTACAGAAACAGTTTACCAGTCCAGTTCCTTTTAAAATATACACCCCAAACGAAAATGTATTAAATTAAATTAAAAAGCAAAGGAAATAGCATGTGATACCAATTAGATAATGTAATCTTACTCTTACTGAACTTATAGCAATCATGGTATTGATGATTTGTGATAAGGGACACAGCGTGAGGTACCTTTATAAAACTGTAAGGATTATAACTTACAATAATCAAAACAATATATGAAACTGGAAATAGCCACGAGATTATGCTTTTTTTGTAAAAATGTATGAACTTATTGAAGAAACGAAAGGATTGGATATTTTATCCTATTGGCTTCTTGACACTTGTCATGAATGATAACTACTGAACATTCTCTCACTATATTCCCCCTTCACTCCCAATCTGTGACCTTTCAGCACGATGGGATTCTGTTTTCAGCAAAACACACTGAAATTACGCAGTGGACAGCCTCCAAAAAATTAACAGAGACACCTGTCCAACTTCCATAGCCTGCTCTGTCACCTAGTATGTTTTGGGAGTGAAAGTGTTTGATATGTAGTTCAGAAAATCCGTGGATAAAATAATACATCTCCACTAAGGACAGATCTCCCAAAACAATTGGATTTTTACCAGAAATAAAGGAAAACCAGTGACAGAACTAAAACGATGCTATTTGCATAGCTCCCTATGACTACAGACTTTTTAGCATGAATGCACCTAAAGCCACCTTTCTAAATGGCTCCCAGTCTCTCAAATCTTGAATTCTAATGGTTCTCATTCTCCTTCCACAAATCAATCTCCTCAAATCCCCACATTCTGTCATTCAAAACTATCTGTCTTTCCTATGGTTAATCTAAGGAGGCAGGTGTTCAGTCTCATATACCTTTCAATATGTGGCTTGAGGGGAAACACATTTGAGCTGGACATCAGAAGCAATCTGCAAGCCAAATTCTTTGAGAAACCTATGAGGATCCACAGTTCCTTTACAACCTTTCCATTCTGGAGGATTCTGCAAACATTAATCCCTAAATTCTAAGACTGAAATATGATCTAGCGAAAATTTGTGGTACTTTCACCAGGTCAGTACCCTCATGATTTAAAACAGAGTCCTTCTGTAAGGAAGTATCTGTGAGTCCTTCCTTAACTTTCATCAAGAGGGGAGTAAAAAGATGGAGTATTTTTCAGCTTCAACCATATAATAAAAAAAAAAAATTGGTTATCCACTATATCCACTTGCTGATGTTACTAATGGGAATCATTGATCTAGTAAGTGAACCTTAATTACAGCTTTGATCTGACCATATTTTTGTTCTCTTTGTAAAAGACATAATAGTAAAAACTCAGTAACAAAGTATTCATAGGAACAACTTCAATTTCATTAGAAAGTTGAGCAGGAAATGTAAAAAAAAATACACAAATGGAAGAGGAAGTGGATACCCAACCATCCGCTCCCTATCACTGTTCGACAGCATTGGCTTTGCTTTAGTTCACACCAGCTAACACTTTCCAAGTCAGCTCTTCTATAGAAGGAACAAGTCCCAAAATATACAGACATAAGTCTGGAAAAAGGGAAACATTGTGCCCATTTTCAAAAAGGGTAGATAGGAAGACCTTGGGAACTACCGACCTGTCAGCCTCAGCTCTGTGCCTGGGAAGATCATGGAACAGATCCTCCTAGAAGATATGCTAAGGCACGTGGAGGCCAGGGAGGTGATTCAAGACAGCCAGCACGGCTTCAGCAAGGCCAAGTCCTGCCTCACCAACCTAGTGGCTTTCTATGATGGTGTAACAACAAGAGTGGACAAGGGAAAACCAATGGACGTCATCTATCTGGATTTTTGTAAAGCCTTTGACGCGGTCCCCCACAACATCCTTCTCTCTAAATTGGAGAGCCATGGATTTGATGGGTGGACTGTTTGGTGGATAAGGAATTGGTTGGATGGTCGCAGCCAAAGGGTAGTGGTCAACGGCTCAATGTCCGGATGGAGACCAGCGATAAGTGGAGTCTCATTAAAGTAGTACAGTATCTGTACTTCACACTGCTTCATCTTGGCTAGACTATATTTATCATGATATATCACAGCAAATTTATCCACAGAGGAATACTCCCAACTAAAGTAGATTTGCCTGGCATCTGAGAAGTCCAACTTTTAAAGCATGAGACAGCTGTGCTGCTTTTCCTGTAAGCCACAATACTGGCTTAGGTGGATGCAAAAAAAGTCTGAGCCCATTCAAAATGAAAAATGCCTTCACTGGTGAAATGACCTTTCCTCAAAATGTTTGTTCTCTGGTAAGTTCTGTAACTTAGATTTTTGTTCTGCAAGAAAGTAAAACATCAAAATATCAGACATCTCACAGAGCTAAAAAACTCATTTTCAGTTCTACCAGATAGGGTATCATTGACTTCAGACAAAATGAAACTTACTATATTTGTGATATATTATCACTGAGAACCCTTTCTTTTGGGTAACTGCCATAGTTCTAGTTTCCCCACTCCGTACTACAGAGCTTGTGAAGCTCCTTTTGTTCACTGTGTAAGTGTTCAGGAACATAGTTTTAATTACAATATTTGTCTGAGGCAGTAACTGTTACACCTATTGAAAACAATTATTCATTTCCACAGTTTCAAATACCAGCTTCCTTTGCTGGTGTAACTATGCGAGTCAGAATGTCTAGAATAGAAGAAAGCAGACAAAAAAGTTGAATGCCATTTATCTGCTGAAATTACATGCTTTTGTACTACCTATTTTACGCATTTAGGCTTCCAATGGGTAAAAAACAGTATAAACGGAGAGAAGTTAAAAGAAATGGTGCCGATACTCATGGGGGTCTGTGTCATATACAATAAGCCTTGTGATGCTGTGGCATTCTGTGCAGAGGCTGGTGATAATCAGTACCATCTTTATGTTCAGACCTGGAAAAAAGAGGAAATCTGTGTTCTCACCCCATTCAATACCAGCAAACCAACCCTTGCCTCTGTAAAATTATGCGTCAGTAGCCTTTGATATTACAGCAGTTCACTGAGGGGTAATGTCTTCAAAAGTTCCTTATTTGTGAGAACAGCTTCACATTACAAGCTCCCACTGGCACCATCTGGCCCATAACTAAAGGGAAAATCCAAAGAATACACATCGAACAAGTGTGTTTTAAATGAAACTACAATTGTTGAGAATTATGTCTGTTATATAGGGAAATGCTGTATGTCTTGCAGTGAGCTTGGGGGAGCACATGTTTGTGTGTGTGAGGGGGTTTTTTATAGACGAAGATGGCAAATACAATCCCATAAGGGGATTTTCACTTTTTACTTTAATGATAGATGTCTTGACAGATAAGCTGTTAAAACCTGTAAAATGTTTTTATGTTAATACATCATATTTTATCTTTTTTTTTTCAGAGAGAAAGCATTCATCTCTTTCAGAATCTAAAAGATCTATGTCAAATAAAACTGCTGCTCCTAGAAATATGCTATTGAATATTAATTAGTTATTAATTTCAGTACTGGAATAGATATGGTAAAGTGCAATATGAAAATGCATTTCTGTTGGTTTGGGGTTTTTTTCATAAAAATCTACTGAATTGGGGAACATTCCTAGATATGTTAAAAAAAGTGGCAAAATGCATTTCTGCACTTAAAGTCCATCTTCTGCATGTACATACACACACACAGAGTGCAAGTACATGCTGAAGTAACCCTACTGAGTGAGACTCAAAGTTTAACCTTGGCCACAATGTTGTCTCAGAGTGCAGGCAATACAGCAGATGCTCTGTGTGTACCTCCACAGCTACCAACTGTGGGTCAGGGTTTTTTGAGTTACAACTCTTGCTTTTGAATAGTCCTTAAGATTTTTCATAATTTGTCCAGATCCTTTTTGAGCCTTTATAAAGTTTGAGCATATACAGCATCATGAGGAGCTGTGTGAAGTAGTATCTCTTTTTATTTTTTTCAGCTTACTTCTTTTCATGACTCTTAGCCCTTCTACTGGAAAAGACAGGAAATAAGAATTCCTTAATCTCTTTTCATTCTACTCATGATTTTATAGACTTTTATTCTATCCCTCCTCACTCATCTCTCTCCCAGTCCTAGTCTATTTAGTTATTCTTTATATAGATATTATTCTTTAACTTTGATCATCCCTGATACCCTTCTCTGCACTTTCCTCAATTCTTGTTCTCACGTCTCAAAAATAAAATAACAAAAATGGAAGCATTCAAAATGTTGTTGAAAGATGAATTTATGCAGTGGCATAATAATGCTTTCCCTTCTGTATTCCCTTGAATAATTTCTACCACTCTATTTGCTTCTTTCACTGCTCCTCATCTGGTGCTTTCATAAAACTACACTACAACAACAGCATCTTTATTCTGTGCCTACTGCTCAGCTTGGATGCAGACAGAATTCTTACTTACTATGTATGAAATTTTGTTTCAGAAAAAGAAATTGAGAGCCAAGTTTGCATAAGTGTAGGCTTAGTCTGCAAAAGAGGTTTGTGAACATCAACATATACTAAAGTAACATAGTTTGAACTTTTCTAGGGACAAAAATCTGTAGATCAAATGCTAGGGTTTGGTTTTGCTACAAGAATTTTGGGTAAGTCTTGTAAATGCCCTGTGGGATTCTGCTAGTATTAGTGATTGAAAGGTTAATATTAAGAAGAGTTTGGGATTAACAGCAGATTTTATGGTTAAAATTTGGAAACTCACAGATATGCTTTTGGGAACATTCCACCAAAATTTTTGGATTCTAATAAGGGTAATTTGTAACTTCTGATGCTGAAATCCTGTTTAATTTTTAAAGTTTGTAGAGTTTCTGCATGTTTGTATCTTGAGAAGTCTTCTGTGCTAAAAACTAATGGGGAAAAATTATCTTTTGCAATAATGCAAAAGTAAATTCAACACTTGTTCGTCCCATCTTTTGAAAAAAAGAACAACAGTCTTTACTTAATTTGCCTAAATGCTGGAAAACTCCATGGAAATCCAAAGGCTTTTTGTGAGCAGAAATGAGCAAATGGTGATAAAATCAAAAGTTTCTCAAAAAAATAAAGTAAAAGATGAAACCTCAAAGGGTGTTTGCATGAGAAAAGGTTTCATTATTACCTATTTCTCACTGTTAGACAGATTGGATGAAAACAGTTTCTGTGGTGGTTTATTTTCATTCATCTTGTCAGTAGGAGTTGGACTTTCTTCTCTAATCAGGCTGCCTAATGTTCCCACGTATTTCATCCTCTCAAGAAAGGAGACCTAACTGGGCAAGTAATCTTGAAAAATCTTACCGTGCACCTCTATGCACTTCAGCTTGCACTTCAGCTTCTTAAAGGGCTTGACAAGCTCTTCTGCTAGTGTTTTATTTACATCCAATGTATGAAAAACCTGTGGAACTGAAAGCCATGGAAGCCTGTGGCTGTTTGGATCTCTGTGATGAAAGAGTTACAGAGTTACAGAGTCCTGTAACACGAAGTATTAAATAAAGCTTACAGAACATCTAAGCATCTGTTGAGAATGAAGTCTGGCATCTAGTGACTTATGTCAATAACAGTACTCTGATTCATCCCTGTCCAAGATTGTTACTCATATTAAACAAATACTTGCAAGACCTTAATTTTTCATGTCCAAGCTGTTTTCAGCAGTAGTGCAGTACTTCAGCAATTTCCAAAAACTTAGGTATAACTGATCTCTTTATACCATTGCTTAGCTTATAATAGTTTTCAGAGTATAATGTGAAATACAAGTCTGCAAAGTAAGTATGAAAGATTAAGATATTTTTGTGTCTAGGGACATGAGAAATCTCTTTCTAGACATGCTTTGATGATTTATAGTAGCAGTCGAACTTCTTCCTAGTACTGGACCATCATGAGGAACTTGTGCATCTGGGGTGTGTTAGTAGTCTGTAGATTAATTTGTGACTGTAGCACACAGTACCCTTCAGTTTTTTTTAGAATTATAAAAACTGATACAAGCAAGCAGTCACATCAGATCTCTTGCAACTGTGTCTTGTAAAGAAATACACATTTCAAATGTATCTTGTCATCAAAGTTGTCATTCTTAGACACTCAAAATACTGATAAGGAAGAAATTAAAGGATTCACTTGTTTCACATATAGAGTCTGCTTACTTCCAACCCTTGCCAGCCTAGACCCTTGAGTTTGTTGTAGCTCTTTTGCACTGTGCTGATAACAGTTATTGGGAAGCTAGCAGAGCACGTCAGCATGAGTCCAGGATAAAGGAAAGCTGGGCTTGGGTTTCCTCACATAGTCCCTTATGTTCCCCAGCTCTGCTGGCATGATGGTTGGTGGGTGCAAACTGGAGAAGATTTAAGGAACCGTCCTACATAATGCACAGCTGCAGTCAAGGAGCTATGTCAAAGTGCTGATGACAATCATTGAAAAAAAACACGTCAAAGAAACTCTTTTTAAAAATACCTACTTATAGGTGTTATTCTGTGGTACACGTGTGGAGACTGAGGCCAGTTTTGCCACTCTGTTATAATGGATGCAACATTTCTGATCTCTCAATAATGGCTCTGTTTGAAGATAAGTCCTGGTGAAAGCATCAGAGTAGAGGCCAAAATGAATGAATACCAGACAAAGTGAGGACTGGAAATTTCTAGATAATTTTAATTAAACCTGATAGAAAGCACTTTTATTAATAAAGCTTTACTGCTACACATTGTAGGTTTATATGTACTTTAAGCTTCCCAATAGCCATTTAGTTACAAAAATATTAACCTTGCTGCAATACCCATGTTCCCTTGGCAGAGACTGTGAATTCACCAGGACAGATGTTACACAGAAAGAGAAAAGATGCTTTCTGACACAAGTATCCTACAGATTAAGTAAAAGATAAAGATAACATATAGACATAGAATAGATGGGAGAGCACAACGAAGCAGGGAAGGTGAAGCTGGTCAGCCTGACTGCCCTTGTAGTAGCACCCTGCTGTCAAATTTTACATAAACACCATGGAGAAGAAGAAACTAATTAGAGATGTTGATAATAGTGTAGCTTTGTGAAGACTTGAAGGGAGCTCCTCCCAAGCAGAACAGAACATAAACATCCCTTTAAATTTAACAACATGTTGACATCCTGATGGGTCAGACCTGGAGTGAATGAGAATATTGGTGGGGTACAGATGACTGAAGAGGGTTTTTAAAAGAAAAGATACAGTTTATATTTCATGAAGCAGAGAAAACAGCTAAAAAAAGGACATATGAAGAGGCATGTCTTTGTCAAGGAGTCCAGCAACATAAACGAACTTTCCAATAGCATTTCAGGTGAATATAAACCAAATGTAACTAAATGTGTTTCAGAATATGATTTAAGAAACTTCCAGACAAAAGGATGAGTGTCACAGCTAGAAATACAAAAGTACAAATTACAGAAATGTGAGTAAACTTTTCCTTTTAAATTATAAGCAATGAGTATGGTTTTACAATGTCCTTGATACATCTTTTACCTGATTGAGGCAGTCCAACAATAAGGTGACTTGTGCTTAATACACGAAGTGAATTAATAAAATTGGTTTCTTGTGAGAACACGTCCTGTGGGATCACAGTGTCTGTCATTTCAACCAAAAACTCTAAGTCTGTTGGCCAGTTTCAGTCAAAGATGAAAGAATTCTCAGTGATAAGTTCCTACAGATTTTATGAAACACTGGCAAGAAACCGAAGAGAGATTCTTGAAATAGTGTCCCAGAGACACTTTGACAAAACACAGCCACTATACAGATTGTTTGGGAGCAGCTAGCTGACCATGTAACTTGCACTACATCACAAATGCACTGACTGGACAACCAACACATAGGTAGTTCACTCGTCACAAGATCTCCTATGAATCCTTCCAAGAAAAGGGACAGAGAACAGCAATGGGTCTTCTTGATGTATTAAGAGACAAAGGAAACAAATTCATAAGGAAGAAAGCCTCCTTAGCACTGCTCAGAGAACAAGCTTTTTTAGCGTCTTAAGCTGAAACAACTCAGAATTTGAAAAGATAACCCTATACCTGAAGAGTCATACCCTGGCACTGTTAAAAACATCACAGTGTCTCACTCTAGCTGTACTGTAGTTCAGAGGCTTATGAAAAATTATTGTTTTAAACATTTTAAAGTATTATAATTGCAGTGCCAGAAAGTTATTATGCCACTCATACTGTTGTGAGACTGAAGTAAATTGATCATATGTGGTACAGATTGACAAATATTTGGCAAAAATAACAAGACCCCTGCATACATACAGATATACATAGATGCAGCTGGTAACAGCTTCATGTGTGCATGGGGCAGCCTTTATATGCACAACGAAGATTGCTTCTTGTCTGCAGCTCATCAGGGCTGCTGCCAGGTTCTCCAGACTTCTAGGCACAGCCCCTCTTCCCTCTCTCTTTTGTCATGAACCCTCAATGTTTGGACAATGGGAGGAAAGCGAGGTGGGAAATGTGACAAAGGAGATTGGTATGCCTTTCTGGCTCCACAGTTAGATACTGCCAATTTTGCTGATGATAACAAAGACCAAAATAAAAGCTAGACAGCTTTCTCATTGTGAGGGCACCTCTTCAGAGGAGTAAATTTTTTTTTTGTCACTTAGGTAAAGCAGGGTGAACTGGAATGTGAATAAGAAAATCTGCTAAGCATCTAAGTTATTTTGACACAGCTACTTCTGAGAGTGAAATGGAATGTTAGAATCCATATGAAACTGCAGTTAGTAAGAAGAGTGAAGCACAGAATATAGCAGTTTTCTTCTGAATTGGATAACTTGAAAGGAATTTCAAGTTACAATTCAGGTTTCAGAATAGCAGTATGAGAACTACAAGTCATAGATCTTAAGACGGCGCAAAGCTGACTACTGAAAGCATCTTCAAGCACATTTGGTTCAAGCCAAGGAGTATTTCTGAGATTTTAAAGTGATATCTTGGCAATAGTTATTAATGTCATGCCAATCTTCAGAGTAACATACATTGAATACCTTTGACTTATATTTTGTTTTCCAAAAGTGGAACCAAATGCACTGAAGAGTAAAAGTCATGCTAACTCACAGGATCTAATCCCACCTATGGAGCTATTTGATGGGAAAACCAGAGAGAATCTTACTGCTTTACAGAGTAGACTTTTTCATATTTTTTGCTTGGAAGTAACTATGAGCAAACCCTCCTCTTTTACTTTATTTAAAAACAGAGTTGTTATTAAAAGTGTCTGTCCCCATCATACTACAGTCTAAAGCTTCCAATTACAATGGGAATGACACTGGTTTGTGCTACATTTATGGTAAAGATTATCCTTAGCTATGCTGCTTCAATGAAGTAAATGTATTATTTCATCCTTTTCATGAAATTTAGTTTTTTGCAGTTATTTTATTCTTTGAGTTATTCCTGCAAAGTCGTCACAAATAAAGGACTCTATATCAGTACTAGTGCCTTAGCCATTGGGAAGCAAGACATAGGCTTAGGGTTCAATAGAGTAAAGGAGAGGTTAATAAGCAATTTGAGTCCTTGACACAAGCCCTAGCTCGAAACATACACTAACTAAATTGTATTAAGCAGTCTGTATTCTGGATGGAATACAGAATTTATTCTGAATGTTGATTGTTGGGTTACACCACCAATCTTCTATAACAGAGTCACAGAATTGAGGAAGATGAGTTACATTAGTGAGATATCACTTGTGACAATGTGTTACACTGTTGGTATGTCAGAAAGCTGCATTCAAGCAGTAACAAAGTCCTCATCTGTGGAAGGAAAGAGAAGCAACAAAAGCCATAGATGCCTGTGTTGTTGAGAAGATCTGAGAAAGAGGTTAGTAGAGAAGTACACACCAGTCTGACAGCTGCTTGTTTAGCACTGCAAACCAAGTGGACTGTTTTTCCATCTGCTATTCCTACTGTTACTTTTCTCTGGTATTCCTACTGCAGGAAGGTTTCCATTCCTACCAGCCTCACTGTCCTTGTCACCGCTTTCATGAAGCTACAGTAATTTCAAATACTAAATAATACAAAATTATCCAGAACTTTGAGGTCAGCCTCAATTTCAGTGGGGAGTTGAGCTCAGTGATGTCTAGGTGTCCATTCTAATGTAATTTTTGTCTGATTCTACCATTTTATTCCTTCTGTGGAAGAAAGATCAAATTACCATGGAGTTTCTTATCCTGTATGGTGCTTATACTTTCTGTTGTGATTAGGACATTATCTAGTTATTATAATGGATGTAATATAAATTCCTAATTTGTTCACGCTTTCTCCTAACATCTTTTCCAGAGATCTGCAGAACTCATCACATAGTGGTTGCTCAAAATGTCTGGGCCTGATCACCTGTCTGCATTATGCTCTTGAGAATAGATAGCCATTGTAGTACAGGGTCACAGAATAGGATAGAATAGTATAGAATCATTAAGGCTGGAAAAGACCTCTACGATCATCAAGTCCAACCGTCAACGCATCACCACCATGCCTGCTAAACCATGTCCTGAAGTGCCGTATCTACACAAGCTTGCCAAAGAAGCTGCATGCTCAACTCACAGCAACTGGGAAACAATCAAGCAGGCTGAGCATTCCTCAGGTCACCTGGCAAACACAGCTGGTCAGTGGATTCCATGTTATCCCTGCTTTTAGCATTTTCCAACCATTTTTCAAAAAGAAAATAAGCAAAATATATTGACTTTTGCTTTGAAAAAGTGCTGTGGAGTTTCAGTATACTGATTAAGACATAAGCATTTCATTTAAGACTGTCTGGTGTTGTGTTTGACTGTGCTTCCCTATGTGAGCTGGTGCCCAGATTGATCTGGAGTTGCAGTTCCCTGGAAGAATCTCATTTCCCATTGGGGTCCACATTCACTGTTTTGATGGTGCATCAGGGAAACACTTGACAGTGGCATTTTCTGGATTTTTTTCCTTGCAACTGTTTTTACAAACTCACCTACTATTACACACCAGAGGATCCACGTAGAAAAAAGCATACAGCGAGTGGTGCGAATTCTTCAGTGTCAGGTAGAACTGAGTGCTTGGGGATATTTGTGTTATGGCTTTTGCTGTGTGTGCTCTGATAGCTTGTGTGAAACTTGATCTGTGTTATCTTTGAGATCTCTACCCCAGTATGGGTTGACAGAAACAGATGAACAGACACATACAAAAATCATGTCAGTCACAGTACGTAAAAATAATTTAATGTCTCTATAATCATTGCAGATGGGAATAAATGGCATACTGGGCTACTGAAGCGATTTTGCATAAGTTTTGTTGGATTCTGAATGCAGTTTACAGGTTTAAAACTCTGAAATCTCTGACATATTGTTAACTTTCTAAGGTTCTTGAAAAGACCAGAAGGGTCTAAATGCTTAACTACACTCAATAAAAGTCAAATTCCCTGTCTCCTTCAGATAAGGCTTCTGCCACAGTTGGTTTTGTTTAATATGTTCAGATTTAGTCAGACCAATGTTCTAATGATAAAAGCCCACATTAGTCAAGGGTCTGCTGCATTCATGAAAGTGACATATAGTCCAGACAGGGCACTTGAAAAGCATTGCACTTAGTGGTTCCACAATGCACACAAACTCAATACTGACAGAATTATTAATTAAATAACAAAGATAATATATGCAAACACTGGCTGGAATATTTTAGCTGTTTCTGCAATTAAAACCCAGCAAAAATATTTTTTTTAGCACCTTGTATTACATGTGCTAAACTCCCAAATTTATAAGGTTAATTATCACTGCGAGTAGATATGCCTCTACTGAGAAATGGGTATCTCAATCTTTATGATACTTAGCTGTCAAGTGTTTGCCTGAATGCTGAGCCAAATTCCTCCTTTCTATAATTACTTAATGAGATTTACTGCAATACCAGCTATTGCTTTGATTTGTGTCTATACTCCTTAGTGGCACCATTTGACCAATTAAAAGTGTGGAAAGCAATGTTTTCATCACAGTATGATCAATCCAACCAGAAGTCAGAGGTAATGACTTTAAACACAATAACAACTTCAAAAAAAGAGATAAAAATCTTATTTTCAAAAGAGTGCAGGCAAAACAGCAGATTTTTTTCCCTCTCTTTATTTCAGTTTTCTCAGACTGATTTGAATCCGTTATTACTAGAAATAATAAGCAACTATTGACAGAAGTAATTTAGCCAAACCGATTTAATACAATTCAAACTGAACACCTATTTTCTTCAGGGAGTTTTTGCCAACTGAGTAATTTTTTTATTAAATAGGGAACACAACACAGCACGAATACACATGACCTTCATACTCATTTATGAAAACCTCACTTTTTCAGGTAACATATCTACAACAAAATAGATGAGCTTAGAGTGTTACCTCTTCCAATTGCTCTTCTAGAAAAAAAATCTGCCAGCCAATGAAATAATAATAATCCAAAAATGCAACAGTAAAATAACTGACAAAATGCAACTAAAATCAGAGTCAACAAGTGCTTTTCCTTCTGCCCTTTCATATCATTATTGGAAGTTAAACCACATAAAACACGTTTATCCCTTACTAGATTATCTGTCCCACACCAAGAAATTGAGAAGTTTATACCTATGCCAGCATTACATGCTGAGGTATATTTGCAATCATTTGTAACAGAAAATGTTCATGCTGTGGTAAAGTTCAGGAGACTCTTCCTTTGTGCATACGTACCCAAACAGGTTCTCTTTCTGTGTAATTTTCAAGAACTAGATGGAATAAGGTTAAACAAAAGGTTTTATAACTTTGTGACTGAGGAGCAATCCAGTCTGTATTGGCAAAAATCATTCATTTCATTCAATCTATAGCCTCAAAAAACAACCACAAATCTTTTTTCATAAGTATCAGCAAGGTGGAGTGTCTTTTTTCTACACACAGGACTTAATCACAGAATCACAGAATCACAGAATCACAGAATCACTGAATCACAGAATGGTAGGGGTTGGAAGGGACCTCTGTGGGTCATCTAGTCCAACCCTCCTGCTGAAGAAGGGTCACCTACAGCACGCTGCACAGGACAACATCCAGGCGGGTTTTGAATATCTCCAGAAAAGGAGACTCCACAACCTCCCTGGGCAGCCTGTTCCAAGGCTCTGTCACCCTCAGAGGGAAGAAGTTCTTCCTCATGTTCAGACGGAATTTCCCATGCTTCAGTTTGTGCCCATTGCCCCTTGTCCTGTTGCTGGGCACTACCGAAAAGAGTTTGGCCCCATCCTCCTGACACCCACCCTTGAGATATTTATAAGCATATATTAGGTCCTCTTAGTGTTTTTCTTCTGTGTTGTGGAAGAAATAAAAATAAAAGCATCCTTTCTCAAATGCAATAAAGGAAGCAGAGGGCAGTGACAATCTCCATCATGTTATGCACAGTCATACTCAATGGACAGTAATAAATTTTCCTGCAGCTTTCCAATTTATTTGAATGGGAAATAGCAGGGATCTCCAAGGTGTAATTCAGACAATCAATGATGTTGTTAATGGCTGTTAGCATATTTCTGTCACTCTGTTAAGTGAATAAGATGATGGTCTCTGTGTTATACAGGGCATGTCCTAATGTTGTCCTTAATGTTGTCGTGAAATAGCATCAACTTTCTGTTTAAAATTATTGTGTAATATGTCAGTTCTATGAGGTGGTACAATCGATCACATCTTATCCCACTAAATTCTAATATTATTAACTAATCCTACAGCATAGGTAACAATAGGGTTTTCAGGTCCATGGGCAGTGAAAAAGAAGGGTTATCTCTTCTTGCATTTTTTAGAAGAAACTGGGTGTAGAAGACATCTCTTTGGAAACACCAAAGAGATCTTGGTTATACTCTGAATGACAGTTAGGCTATAAGAGTAGATACTAAACCCACACACTATGTGAGCCTGAGGAATAGGAAAACGTACATTTCTCTATTTTCTGGGAAAAAAAATTATTCTAAAACTTTCCAACCCTTCAGAAAACGTCTATTTCCAAAGATACATATACAAGGGTAAAGCATGAGCAAAACTAGAGGAGATGTGAAGTTCACGCAAAGGGAGAAGGTATATTATAGGCACAAATGTCACAAAGGGGAAGAAGGATGAGAAAGGCAAAGCTGGGCACACTGCAGCGTTCATCCTGCGACAGCAAACTGATGAAGAGTGAGACAGGGAAGGAAAACCAAGCTAGCAAAAAGGAGAAAATGGATTTTGTGTTTGGCACAGAACTATTTAGCACCTCGTCTCCCTGCAAGTCACTAATTATCTGGCTGAGCAACAGAGTGCCCTGAGCTCAGAGGAGTGAGAGAAAAAGATACAGACAGAAGGGGAAGAATGAGAGAATTAGGAAAAAAATTTCTGGTATACCCTATCCAAGGCAAAAGTGTGAAAGCAAAGTAATGTTTTAGATAAAAAAGATAAAGACAAGAATTTGGAGGGCAAAAAATAAATGGATCATGATGGCTGGAGAAATAACTGAATGACCAACATAAAACATTAAAGTGGACTCATACAACAGCAAGTAGAATATGGAAGTTAGACTGAAATAAGAGACATGGATAGACACATAGCGAGCAGAGATGTGGCAGGAGAATTATTTTCATGTTTTGATACTTACAGAGAAAACTTATTTTTAATGGAAAAATTTATTTTTTTTTTTACAATTCAGTGCAGAGAAAAAGAAAAGACACTTCTTTCTTTTCATGTCCTTCTCCCACCAATCAACATACTCTGACTTACGATGTTTTCCAAAATAATGATTAATTTCTTTCCAGAATTGTTACATTTACTAACTGCATCTAAAACAGCTAATAATTACTGACACCATTATGGTGCTCAGTCCAGCACTGCAACATGCAAAATAAGCATCAATAATCATGTTTACTTTCAGTAACCTCTTATTTCAGGTGGAAATGTGGAAGAGTAAATGTGTTCCTCTATTTCTAAAAATTAGACTCCTAGGTGGAAAATATCACAGTATGTCCAAAAGATCGATTTGTTTCCAGTAGTTACATAGTGGGTGAGAGCTGCTGAAGTATGGAACTGGGGAAACTAATTTAGAATGTATTCATGCTATCTTTTAAAAATTAAATTAAACTTTATGGGAAAGATTCTTGATTTTGATTTGAAACCAAGTCTTCAGAATAGATTACAACTACTCAAGTTTGGTGCCTAAAACACATCTGAAGGAGACATTCATGGAATCATAATTTAGCAGGAGGATAGTACAGAAACAGATTAACCCACACTATCTGTAATCTAGGCAGGTTCTATCTTTCACAGAAGGAAAAAAGAATTGAGCACACCCTGCCAAGACCATGAAAGCTGGGCTTTTAAAAATTACTATTTAATAACAAGTGTGTGTGTCTGTGTGTGCACGCATGCATGCATGAACAAACACATGTGGATATGTGAGCTCTGAATAAATTATTTTTGTGTTCTTTCTATGCCATAAAATCTGCTTCAGAGTTGACTTAATTTTTTTAGGACTTAGAAAATACAACCTTTTATTACTGGGCTCCCCAGTTCAAGAAGGATGAGGAGCTACTGGAGAGAGTCCAGCGGAGGGCTACAAAGATGATGAGGGGACTGGAGCATCTCTCCCATGAGGAAAGGCTGAGCGAGCTGGGATTGTTTAGCCTGAAGAAGAGAAGGCTGAGAGGGGACCTTACAAATGCCTACAAATATCTTAAAGGTGGGTGTCAGAAAGATGGGGCCAGACGCTTTTCGGTGGTGCCCAGCGACAGAACAAGAGGCAATGGGCACAAACTGAAGCCTAGGAAGTTCCGTCTGAACATGAGGAAGAATTTCTTCACTCTGAGGGTGACAGAGCCCTGGAACAGGCTGCCCAGTGAGGTTGTGGATTCTGCTTCTCTGGAGATATTCAAGACTCGCCTGGATGCTGTCCTGTGCAGCATGCTGTAGGTGACCCTTCTTCAGCAGGAGGGTTGGATTAGATGATCCACAGAGGTTCCTTCCAAACCCTAACATTCTGTGATCCTGTGATAAATCATAAGGTAAGGAAACCCATTCATCTAATTGCTCAGACTCTCATCTGTGTAACATATGAGTCAGTAACAGAAGCAATAGTCTACACAGAGATGAGGACAGTCAACAAAGCAGTCCTGTACTTCATTTACTAGAAGTTACAAATCAAAAATTAAAGAAGAATAAATAAACTTTAAATGAAAATGGCAGGTTACTTTTTCAAGGGAGTGCATTACTTGCGCATCAGAAGTTTTTCTTTCCATAGGGTTTTCTGCAAATGATGCCTCACTCTTTCTCCTAAATCTGCCCGCACTACTGGAAAATCCAAACAAAATAATATGGACAATGGAAAATGTGAATACTTGTTCTTCATGCAGCTCCATTACATGTTTTTTGTTGTTTCTTTCTTTAAAGACACAATGGAAAAGAAAAAGATATGAAGCAAAATTTTGCAAACAAAATCTGCCGCTCAGAAAGCTTTTTAGATGTGACCTACGAAAAATAGAAGAAAAGTATAAATAGTGCTGTAGTTACTTCTAAGTCTATTTCAAAACTCCTTTTGATATTTAAGACACTTCCTCTTCTCCTAAGACATTTCCCCTTCAATTTTTTTTAATTTATTAAATTCAATCTCTTAAAATGATGGTACTTTACATGTTTTATTTAAATTTTGAAAAAAGCTTTTATATTATGAGCCAAATTTTTAGAAGACCTTGAGATTCAATAGCCTAAATTATTAGGACTTTAATTTTCAGCATATTTCTGCTCTTAGAAAAAACAAAATTTGACAGTTAAATGTCAAAAGAAATCGGATACATTCCCACAATTTCAGCCTACGTCCAAAGCAAGGTAGTGTGTTTAGTAGGTGAGAACTCTGTCTGTCATAACAAAGGCCACCACTCTGAAGAGTGTGTTAAGATCTGTTTTTTGGGACTGCAAGTGAATTTTTCAAGTCGATATTGGCCAATTCACTGCGAACAAAAACATCTCATCTAATCCATAGTAACCTGACCTTGGACTGTAGACAAGTGCATTTCTGTAAACAGAAGGAAATTGCCTGAAAATAAGTACAGATAACGGAGCAAACTCTCATTTATTTTCCACTCATAAATGGATACCCGCTTATATTAGGAATGCATCCTCCAGTGATGACTTCTCTGGCTTACTCATTTACTTTTTCAGGATAATTTTGTTTTCAGGGCACTGGAAACAGAGGAGAAATAAATACACAATAAAGATGAGATAGGTACTATTCTAGCCACAGCAAATCCCTGACATTTCCGCTACTGTTCTGCATGATTATTTTGTCATAGTATTGCGCAGTGTTTTGAGTTGCAGTTGCACCACCACTCTTTCCACTAGAAAGAGTTAGGAAAAAAACAGTCTAAGCGAAGGAAGTCAGGTAGAAAGTAACCTAGGTCTAAAGTACCTCCAGAATTAGGAATTTGGTCAGAACCATGTAAAGATGTTCCAAATAGGATCTGTATTATTCTGATTTGAAATGGTCCTATTTGTGCCCAGGAACCTGAAAAAAAAAAATTTGGCCATAACTGCATAGATTTTGTACAGCTTTTCTTATAGATGAGAATAGATGAGATTTTCTCTAGGGAGAAACACAAGAATTAGACAAAAGCTGACCGTATCAAAAAGGATTTTCTCTGAAGAAAAATAGGGATGTATAAGATAGTGAAACTGTTCCTAGCATATTATTGGAACTTCTCATTACTGAGAAAAAACACTGGTCCCCATGATGGGATACACTTATATTATTGCAGGAGTACAGTTTTATTTCTGCAGTAAAATGGAAATAAAGGGGGGAAAATACATCAATTCTATTTGAACACAACAGTATCCTGTTTAAAAAAAATTTTTTTTGGTCCATTAGACACTTTCTAAGACATATTGAAAAGTTTCAGTTTAATTTCAGGTTGCACAACTCCTAAAAACTATTTCTTAAGTTCAATTTAATATTAAAATGCAATTTTCAAGAAAACACATGAATTTATTCTCCATCTGCTGAAATCTGTGTCAGCTTTTGCAAAATTTGAGGAAAAAATGAATTAAAATCTTTTGATGTTTTCAGATATCTGTCCTTCAAGCCCTCCCTTCTCAGAGGCTAGATCAATTTCTGGAATAGTAATTCTGGTCTCTCTGCAACCTTATCTAGTATTTGTGGAAGTACTTTGATCTTTTGTATTTCCAGTGCAATGGGTATTGAAGAAAATCCCATGAAAATCATTGCCTTCCACAACAATATGGAAATAGGCATAACAAGAATGAGAATGTAATTACTTTTAGAGTATTAGCCTAAACGTGACTGAATAACATTATAGTCATTTAAAATAGAATCCAACCACATTTTAGAACACTTTGCTGGTCTTCTTGATGAATAGTAGAAACGGAAAACAAATTAAATAAAATGTTTTTCTTCAGTCAGAACTAAATTAGAAAAACATTGGAGAAAGAAAGTGCTTTGTTAAAAAAATGGGAAAAGGATATGGAAAACGAAAACAAAATAATTCAGTTATGCAGTCCTGCATTCTCTGGATATTCTCTTGTAAGATCAATGAGGGACATATGGAACTATACAGAAAATTGCTTTTTATGAATTTACAAATTTTACAATGACTTTGTTTTTTTCCCTGTAGGTATTGACAAAAAGCAGAGCAATACAATAGCAAAAAATAGGAAGAGAGTCACGTGGTCTACTGCCCATTGATTTGATAAGCATTGCAGTCCCTTATATTTATTATCTAACTTCTGATTTACATTTCCTTTTTGCTCATTCCACAAGGACGTACTGTATCATTCAGCCTAATACATCAGTGAAGAAAAATACAGTTAAGAGCTGATCTGACTTATGGACGCATTCAATTCAATATTCTGGAGAGCATGATTACTTTAAGGTCTGAAATTGAACAAGATCTTAGTAAAAATTAAAAACAAAGGAATGGACTCCGGTAATTGCTTATTAAATTTTCAAACCTCAGTGACAATAATGAGTTTAAATTGATTGCTCAATACATTTAAAATAGATGATACTGAATGTGCAACAAAACCACACTGGCATAGCTTATAACTAGACTTTCTTGAATGGATAAGTACCTTAGTACTTTACTACCTCTGGAGAATTTAAGGGAATTCAATAAGGCTGACTGGAATGGATTTGATGAAAACGCTCTGCAGCAAGAACAGCCAGTGCTGGGTTGTACCAACTGCTGCCTTGGCTTAGTGCTTTTGTGGAGTAAACTACACTCTCTCCACATGCATATTTCGGCTTTTAGTCATCAGCACTCAGCCCTCCTGCAAAAGCCCTCAACCTCTTTATTTCTGCCTTAGAGCCACAATGTGCTTTTCTGCCTGGTACAAACCCTGAGTTTCCTCATACTCTGTTAAATTTTCACAGGAAATTTAATTTTGGTATAGTAAGGTCCAGGAGTTTAACACTGAAAACCAAACAAAAAACCCCAAATATATTTTAACACTTTAATAGATGGGAGATGGGAGGGAAAGGTGGGAATAAAGGGTCTTGACAGAGTGTACACAAGGAGAAAAGCAAAAGAAGGGAACAGGGAAAAAAAGGCCAGAATTAAGAAAGCAACTGTAACAGAAAAGCCCACTGGCTCAGAAATCCCACTTCTGATTTTCAGATAGATTTTCAAAATACTAAAGGAACTTAAAGACTTCAGTTTAAATGCTTTTCTGGAAGACTTTTGCAGCAAAAGCTATAAGATGTACTGAAAAGTTTTCGTAAGTTGGAGAGAGGGGACTGGAAATAAGAGAAGAGAACAACAAAAAAGCGATTAAAGTACTTGCACGAAAGATGCAAGTTAGAGTTCTCACTTTCACCCTGACTTTTCAAAATAATGTATCAATGCTGTCCTGGGTTTGGCTGGGATATGTTTAATTTTAACACAAAGCCAGGAGGGGATACAGCCAAGATGGCTGACCCAAACCGACCAAACAAACTGGATATTCTATATCATGCGATGTTATGCTAAGTTTGGAGTGGGGGAGCTGGCCAGGAGGAAGTGAATCACTGCTGGGGAGTGTGCTGGGCATCGAGCGGTGAGAGAGTTGCTCTGTGTACTCTCTTGTTTTTTATATTCTTCTTCTCAGTACTGTTGTTATTAGTGTTCTCTTCCTTTGTGGTTCTGTTAAGCTGTCCTTATCCCGGCCCAGGAATTTTACTTTTTTCTTCCCATTCTCCTCCCAGCCCCACTGGGGGGAGGGATGATAGAGCAACTGCGTTGTTCTTTGTTGCTGGCCAGGGCTAAAGCATGACAGTCCTTTTTGGCACGCAACATGGGGCCGGGATAATGACAGGGCTGACCAGAGTATGTTAAAACAATTTTTTTATAATTCATTTTATGCATTTATTATATTAGTTAAATAGTCACTAGTGAAAATGTTGCTTTGTTTGGTCACACGGTTGTGGTATGCAAACCCTTGCTGTATGCATTTCCTGTGGTGCAGTTTATCACCTCTGGGAAAAGGATCAGGATTATCATTTTGCCATTCTGTATAATATTGATTTATGATATAATAACATCACTGGGCATGAGCTTAGGCTGGTATTTGTATGCAGCACTGTGGTCACTTCCATACCTGGGACGTCATATCTCAGAATTCATTAATAATCAAACCCACTCTATTGGGAAGACTGGAGGGGATACTTTCCCTCACTCTTTCATCCCTTCTTTTTCCTTCAAGCTAGTCATAGCAGCTTTTGAGAATTTTGAGCGTCCTTGGGATGTTTAAGCCAGCATGCTGCTATTGCTATATCTCCTGAATGGGTTTCAGGCCTTGTTTAGGGTTAAACAACTGTTTAAAGATATCTCCTGGAGATCTGCCCTGAGGCTGGATAGTTAAGAGTTGGTGGGGTGTGTGGAACAGTATGGACAAATGCCTAGGATGGTGGGCACTCCAGGTGTTTTGGAACTTCACCTCTGAACAAGTTCAGAATCATGACAAACTAGTAGAATATTTAGAAGTGTGCTGTCACCCTGGGAATTCCAGGGAAATACAAATAATCTTAATGTGCTGGGGTCTGGCCCATGCCTACCGAGCTGCCCTGTTCAACACCATTTGGTGTTTTCAAGGGAAAGGGGGTGAAAACAAACCGACCAGCACTGCAGCTGTCCCAGCCCCCACAGCTGCCGCAGTCCCTGCGGTGGGCACAGCAGCTACTCCAACTTGAGTGAAAGGCACTGCGGTTAAACCAGAAAAACAACCCTTGCTGGTATCAGTCGCCCCTGTACAGAAAAAGAAATATGCAAAGAAATCAGCTCACACAATAAGAGATGACAATGATTCTATGATTTAATGATTCTGTGACTATGAGTCTGGCCAATCACAAGAGCAGAAGGATGAGGCAGAGCCAGAGACCATCACCCCGTCCCTGCTCCTGAGCAAGCTGCAAGATATGCAGAAAGATTTCAGCTACCACCCAGGAGAACACATTGTCACCTGGCTGCTGCGGTGCTGGGATAATGGGGCCAGCAGCTTGGAATTAGAGGGCAGGGAAGCCAAGGAGCTGGGATCCCTGGCCAGGGAAGAGGGCATCAACAAGGTGATTGGAAAAAAGACACAAGCCCTCAGCCTCTGGAGGTGACTTCTGTCAGGCAGGAGGTAAAGGTATCCCTTCAGTGAAGGTGTTGTCTGTTATCCGGCAAGCGAACCACCATGGAGAGAGGTATCCAGTACCTGGGGGAATCAGCCATGTGGGAGATGGTTTATTATGACCCGGACAATGTACAGTTACCTACAGACCCAGATGAATTCCAATGCACACGACCCACATTGCGGAATTTTATACAAAGCACACCATTGTCATATAACAACTCATTGGCAGTAACAGACTGGAAAGGTGAAGAGGCACAAAGTTCATGAAGTGGCTGGCCAACTCCGGTAATACAAAGACAGTCTCTGAAATGAAAGTAACTTGACCCCTGGGGTTTTGGAGTTGTGGATATGGAGGATCTGGGGCCCACTATACTCCAACTGAAAACAAGATACTGGCAGCATATGAAGGGGTTTGAGCTGCTTCGGTAAATGGCTGACACTGAAGCACTTCTCCTCTTAGCACCATGCCTGCTGGTGCTGGACTAGATGTGCAAAGAGAGGGTCCCCTCTGCACATCATGCAACTGATGCTACGTGGAGTGAGTGGATTGCGCTGATCACACAGTGGGCCCAAGTGGGAAACCCCAGTTGCCCAGGAATTCTGGAAGTGATCATAGACTGGCCAAAAAGCAAAGATTTCAGAATGTCATCAGAACAGAAGGTAACAGGTGCTGAAGAAGCCCCACCATACAATAAACTGCCAGAAAATGAAAAGCAATATGCCCTGTTCATGGATGGGTCCTGTCACATTGTGATAAAGCAGCAGAGGTGGAAGGCTGCTGTATGGATTCCTACATGACAAGTCACAGAAACTGCTGAAGGAGAAGGTGAGTCGAGACAGTTTGCAGAGGTGAAAGCCATCCAGCTCGCTTTAGACATCGGTGACTGAGAAAAGTGGCCAGTGCTCTATTTTTACATTGACTTATGGATAGTGGCCAGTGCCTCGTGGGGGTGGCTGCAGCAATGGAAGAAGAGCAAGTGGCAGTGCAGAGGCAAACCCATTTGGGCTGCCCCATTGTGGCAAGATATTGCTGCCTGGCTAGAGAAGCTGGCTGTAAGAGTACATCGTGTGGGTGCCCACTTCCTTAAGAGATGGACTGCTGAAGTGCATCAAAACAACCACCAGGTGGATCAGACTGCTAAGACTGAAGTGGCTCAGGTGGATCTGGACTGGCAACATAAGGGTGAATTTTTTATAGCTCAATGGGTCCATGACACCTCAGACCATCAAGGACAAGACACAACATATAGATAGGCTCATGACCGAGGGGTGGACTTGACCATGGACACCATTGCACAGTTTATCCATGAATGTGAGACATGCGCCTGCAATCAAGCAAGCCAAGCGGGTAAAGCCTCAGTGGTATGGAGGACGATGGCTGAAATATAAATACGGGGAGGCTTGGCAGACTGATTATATCACACTCCAACAAACACTCCAGGACAAGCGCTATGTGCTTACAATGGTGGAAGCAACCACTGGATGGCTGGAAACATATCCCGTGCTCCATGCCATCACCGAGAACACCATCCTGGGCCTTGAAATTCAAGTCCTGTGGAGTCATGACACCCTAGAAAGAATTGAGTCAGACAATAGGACTCATTTCCATAGCAATCTCATAGACACCTGCACTAGAGGCGTGGCACTGAGTGGGTGTATTACTTCCCCTACCGTGCACCAGCCTCTGGGAAAACCAGATGGTATGATGGACTGCTAAAAACTACTCTGAGAGCAATGGGGGGTGGGACATTCAAACGCTGGGATACTCATTTAGCAAAAGCTGCCTGGTTAGTTAACACCAGACGATCCACCAACCAGGCTGGCCCTGCCCAGTCAAAATTTCCACACCCTGCAGTCTTTATGGATGAGAATATGAGGTCCAGAAGTAGATAATATTCAGAGGACCTCTTTATCCTCCAGATTAGAAAATGCTTTTAGATTTAGAGCAAAAAACAATCAAACAAATAAACAAAAACAGTCACACCACTAAACATGGGTGGACAAAGCATTGGAAATGACAGCTGGGTGCCCGCCATTAGCCTTGCTGTTTCAAAGCAAACAAGAGTCATGAATGACTAGAATTAGGGGCAAATTAGTAGCTCGTAAAAGAATGAAAAAATGCATTCTGTTTACCATTCAAATCGGAGAAAACTAGTACACCTTTAGAAATCACTTTACGTTGTTAGAATGCTTTTCTGGGGCACTAACAGCAGCTACTGTTAGGGAGGGTGCTATTCTATTATTTCTTCTTTTTATTGCTCAGTTTGTTAAAATATCCCATACTCAGAACCCAGTTGGGATTTGCTGAATAAGAGGTGAGGTATGAATTAGAGAACATGACAACGCAATGCTTCCCAGCTGCTTAACAGGCAAGAGAAAATGTCCTCTTTTCTTTCCTTGTTTGTGGGTGATATTTCTTCACAGAATAAGGAGAAAAAGGTATCAAGCAAAGCTAATTATAATTTCAGAAATTTCTCATCTACAATTCAAATAAGGATTTCCCTGAGAGGGATTCTAATTTTACATACCATATGTGTTAACCTTCATCATACCAAGTGGCTGCAGAAGCCGAAATGTTTTCCATATCAAACGTATTTCATACACAAAGTTCAAAACCACCCATGCATTTATGCTAAAATGAATTATCTGATTTAAACATACAAAATCAGGCAGGCTTACAAATGAGGCTTCATTTTGAATTTGTACCTCCTTGTCCCTATTTCAAAAGGGAAAAGAAAGCTTGCAAAACAGTGAGAGATGACTAACTTTCCTGTAAAGGATCTCAGCACCATCAGGGGAAGCAAGATGATTTTAAAACCTGGGTTGTTGATACAACAGACAGTAACCACTCTAGTCTTTTCTGGCTCTAATACTTTCTTAGATGATTTTCTTAGCAGTTTGTGGATTAGAAGTGTAAAAGCAACTGTTTCTGCTTACTGGGTCAGCCTTTACGAAACACAAAGTGGAAGAAAATAACCAGACATGGAAAGAAGACAAGACAACAGCCAGTCAGCCTGGTCCTTCAATGAGTGGCACCTTGTTCCTCAGCGAATTCGGCACACAGTCTTTATTTTCTCACTAGCACTACTTGTAAAAGAATAATTTCTCAGCAGAAGGAAGTGCAGTAGAAATTGCTGGCTTCTAAGGCTTTCTGCCATTTATCCAAAGTGTTTCTCGTAGCATGCAGTTAGGATATATTCATGCAACATGCAAAAGAATAGTGGCAGAAAATAAATATTGATTTGAACACAGATTCTCCCAGAACCAAACATGCCCAGAAATGCAGCACGCTTCCATTGTCTATATTTTCTAAGTACTTTCCTCTGGATAACAGGGGAAAGAATTAGTTCTACTCCCCAGTATGGACAATTAATTATTAACTCTTGATTTTTTGGTGATAACCCATATGCGAAAGTAAAGGGCACATTACAAATGATTCCTTAAATATGTAAAAACAAGCAGTATGCAAAATGTCATAGTTAAGCAGAAACAGTGATATCTGAAAATAAATACAGCTTAAACACAAAAACTCTCTATAAGAGTGCTATCCAGGAGTCAATTCCTAGCTATACCTCTGTGCCACTTACAGCTTAATAGGAGAGTGAAGATGACTCTGCACTAGCGTTCTATTTTAGATCAGAAAAGAGCTATTGAAGCAAACATACAAATCCTCCCTGTTTACAATACCTGGGCTCCTACCAGAGAGTGATCTCACAGTGTATAAGTCGGAGACTTTTTAGAGGAATTAAACCTAAAGATGCACCCCAGCCACTGTGAATTCCGTGGAGTGCAACTTGAGCTGGTCTGAAGGGCATATAGGCAGGATGGTGGGTCCTTAACACCCTAGATATCCATACTTCTTGCTATTTCCATTGCCTTCTGATGCAGACATGAAGCAACATATCTTCAGCAAACTTTGCAATGTGTATATACCTTATTGTAGTCTCTTACTTTAAGGTGGGTGATGGTGTAGCCAAAGTTAATTTATGACCTAAAAATGAACAATATATAAGCAAAAGTTTTGTTCTGAAGTAACAGAACCAAAGAGATTGTAATCCTTTTTTCAAATCAAAGCAAGAAACCATTTCATGAAGAAAAACTTTTCTAGTACAACTTTTGTTTGTCCTATTGTCCTCATCATATGTGCCAAAAGAATCAAAATACCACTAGTCTCCAACCTTGCGTTTTAATACAGAGAAGAGAAGTAATCACTGTTCCAGACAGCCTCAGAAATTAATAAAAAAGCTAGGAAAAGAGTCCCAGCTCCTGAGTGACAATGTGGTGCTCTAGTCATGCATTATGTGTGTTGACTCCAAGAGGGTTCGAATCAGTTGGACTTCGGACTGCCTTCTAAAAGACTGCAAAGCAACTTAGCAATAAATCTTTTATCAGTTTTCAGCAATAAAATAATCTATATTCCAGTCACTTACATTCAGGGAGTTTTCAAATGTACCAAGTTTGAGAGGCCTTTCTGCTATACACAGTGTTTTTTGCCAGTGAAAATATGAATCCTACTTAATAATGTGATCCTCTCTAAATGCTGAATAGTTTTAAATCATGAGGCTTTTCAGGGGAGCTGAAGATATGTAACGTATTTGAAAATACAGGTTTCAGAAGACCCACTTCAGCCCTTTTCTCTGGTACAAAAATGTTGTGAAGTTTAAGCCTGAAGTAAAACAAAGGATGCTGAATTTTTAACTATCTGGATTCACCTACGCTACTCAGTCACTAAAGGTCTGTACTTGCAATTTAACTGTGAGATTTCAAATACAACTGCATCAAAAAGCATTCTGCCCAAACCATTTTCCTTCAAAACTGAATATTTTTGAAACAATTTCTTTCTGTGGACATTAATAATAAAGGAACATTAATAATAAACACCAGAAAGGTTCATAGTTTGGTTTTCTGATATATTTTTCAAGGAAAACCTTCAGCAGGACCCCAATTATTTTTTATCAGTTGTATCAGAAATAGAAATTTATTTAATTTACACAGTGAAGTTTAAACTAAATGTCCAGAAAAGACTTTGTATTATTTTTGCAATATAGTGATCATTTTAAATTTTCCACCCTTAACTTGTACCTGAGCGGCCCCGTTAAGAGCCCAGTACCTTGTTCAGTCACTGCTTTACTGAATATTGGATCACCAAACTAGTTTTATTCAAAATCATACCACCTTCCCAATGTTTTAATTCAGTTTAGTGGCTCTGGATATAGGGTCCTTCTATCTCTCTTAAGAGACAAGAAGATGCTATCTGCTGCTGCCCTTATTTAATACTCTTTCTGACTTCAAAGGGCTGTAAAATGGGACTTGCAAGCTGCTGTAAGATCCCACTGGGATTCATGGGTCACGATTCAAGTCAGCCTGTACTGTGAACTTCAGAAATTGTGCCACCAACATATTGCAATGACTTATTGCAAACTGGTAGGCTGTAGTTTATTTCCCACTGACCCACCACAGAAGATGCAAGATAGCTATTTATATAACACTTATTGAATCATGCAAAACCTCAGATGCTACATTGCACATTCTCAAATAGTTTCATGCTTACCATCGCTTCCCAGCTCGATCCAGTCTCTATTTGTTTTTTCGGCTCTCAAAGCATATTAGAATCTTCAAAGGTAACCACAACTTCCTGACATTCACAATCTTTAAAATAAATAATACTGTTCCATGTTATAAATTGTGTGTGTCTGCCCTCATGTCTTGACCCCCTTTGGAAAGGGTGACAATTATGTTTGTATCTGAGGTTAAATATGAGGAAGCACATTTAATATTCCATATGGGACCCTACGATGCATACAGCTGGAAGGAGAACAGAGATATATCTGGCTGCAACTACTGATACTCAGATACCCTGACTGCAACTGTTAAGGTCTTTAACTTTCTAGTTAAAAGAAAACCCCACCAACTTTATTTTCAAGTACAGTTGGATTCATGTCATTTGCTGTTTAAGTACACAGAACTCCCCGCTTGAAATTATCACTAGTCATACTTTCTGTGGAAAGCTCTCTCATCTACATGCAAGAACGTGCTACAAGCTTTTCATAATCTTGCTGTGAACTGCATTACCTTCTTTACAGGAAACAGGTAAAAGTAGACGATTTTTTGAAACGAGAGAATAAGACAATAAGAAAGCTGTCTTTGCTCACTACCTATCATACAAGAAGTAACCTTTGAGAGCAAGACTGCTGTCGTTAGTAGTGCTAGCTCAGATTCTGATCTAAAACATCCTATTTCTCTAGTCCTGCAGGCATGAAACATGACATGGAACCTTTGCTAACACCGAAGTAATCAAGTCGTTTATGATCACTATTGTTAAACTAATTTAACCAGCTGGAAAAAATAAAATCAAGGCAGTTACTGAAATTTGGAGTCTTTCTGCTGAGATACACAAAACTGACATTAAAAAAGCATGGAATGTTTGAAGTCCATGTCTTTACTAATGTGATATATTTAACTGGCAATGCTGTCAGCTGCAACTGAGTGTCAAAATGTAAGATAGCTTTGAATCACAAGCAGGCATAATATGAATATAGTCTAATAAATTCACTGCAGTTTAGGTCCATTTTTCTAAGCAAAATTGTGTGACCATTCTAGTGATTGAAAGGAAATACGAGGGTAAAACACTTTTAAAATTCTATACATTGATGAATAACTGGGAGTACACTTCTCCTCCTTGCTTTTTACATCATAAGTAGTTGTAACAATAATAATGGCCATGTTAGTTTGTGTATTACAACACAAGCAATATTTAATTCAGCCTTTAAGTGGCTGGTTGAAATTACCCTCAGAAAATGGTGCTTCAACTCTAGAATGAAATTAAAGCCACCTTCCACCACAGGTAACCCCTCTGACAAATCAATTTCAGGCTTGACATAGTAAGTTACACTGCAGACAGCAAAAAGCCACTTATCCTACGGGACTGCTCACACTGTACTTTGAAACTGAAAAGACTCATCTCTGGTTCCTAATGGTGTTATGTAAATACAAAGGAAATGTGCAGCATGCAGGGTGACATCACAGAATATAGGAAGAAAGGATGATCACAACATTAAATTAAATCATGGCAAGTATAACAAACAAGCTGCCGAAACCTATAAAAATATCCTCATTACACTACATAAAACAGATGCTACTTGTACTTTTAAAAAGCAATAAGATGATCTGAAGAGAACATTACAAGGAAAAAATATTATAGTAAATATATTGGCCTTTGTGAGACAATTAGAAGTATAAATTATTTTTTTCCTAGTGAGTTATCCTTTAGTAATAATTTTATTTCTGTGGTGTGTACTGACTGTAGATCTGACCACAGTCCACAGATGCTGCTGGTTTTCAAAGTGGCCATGCTTTAAGGGATTTGCTTTGTAATATTCCTTAAATTCTACTGCACAAAATCACCGTACCTCTTGAAGTGACAGCAGCACATAATCTTAAAATTTTGTTATGGTTTGGCTGCGGCTGGCAACAAAAGCGCCACGCGGCCGCCCCTCCCCCTGCCGGGGTGCAGAGGAGAATAGAAAGAAACAGGCAGAAACTGGTGGGTTGGGATAAGTGCAGTTTAACAGAACAGCAAACAAAGGGAACAGGAACAACAACGATACAAATAAGGAGAAAACACAACACAAACTGCACAACCCAGAGAGCCGGTCTCCTGGACCGGACCAATTCCGTGAGCTCCTGAGCCGCGAGTGAGTTCCCGCCACCCAGCTCCCCCCCACCAGAGCCCAGCATGATGGCACATGGTATGGAATCCCTGCTCTGTTTGGTCAGCGCCGCCCCC
>Ga0065711_1030416_pt1 | contig 32583 bp, 28 predicted proteins | sample Hoacrofraction12_FD_59098 | JGI IMG/M metagenome (GOLD analysis project Ga0065711, IMG submission 59098) | Hoatzin crop microbial communities from Cojedes, Venezuela - Epithelial fraction 12 v2 (version 2) | ecosystem: Host-associated > Birds > Digestive system > Esophagus > Crop | place...
GTGTAATTGGAAATTATAGCTTGCAACTAAAACATCCCTTCTTTTTTTTTTTTTTTTTGCCTCTCTTCATGCTGAAACTGCCATGCTTATAAGAAGAGGCATGATTTGTGACATGCAGTGCCTGGGGCCTGAGAATCCAGAGCAGCTAGCATCCCTGTCTAGGAGGCTCTTTGAAGAAACAGTCATCCATTTGACTTTCTCTTTTTTTTCTGGCTGATAAGCAGGTACTGAAAGTGATGAATGCTGTTTTGGCCATATCTGGCCCTTCCAGTGCCAACCCTTTAAGAGAAGATGGTGATCACTGAAGGAAGCCTCCAAAACTTAAACTGGCACTGCATGGAACAATACAAACCAATCGTTCACATGGCCGGGCTATACCGATTGCAGGATAAGCAAAGAACAAAAGATTTTTCCACACCCATTCGTTATGTGGCACTTTTGCTGAGACTGCAAATGAGGACGCCAGCTTGGGGCATCCACGGTGAGACCACCTCAGTGACGTGTAGCTGGTGGAAACTGCGCGTTAAGGCTAATTTAACCAGCGACCACTGAAAGAATAACTTTCTGTCACTGTAAATTTTACATTAGCAAGCTCTTAGCTATAGAATCTGTGACCAATTACTCTCTGCTCCCCCTCCAAACATCTGGTATTGTAAAATCTCATTCTCTGCTTCCAGGCAACCAGTCTTAAGTGCGTCGCTGCCTGGACAAATCGCTGCTATCCACATTGACTCCTTACTCCTCCTTCTAAAAAAAATTACAGCCAAACCACCAAGTCTTTTATCATTAGTATGAATGCTCATCTCGTCTGCCTTCAGACAGGAATACAGGACAAGCCATCTTAGGGGAGAGACTCTGGATGGGAAATAAGTAGAATTTAAATTTTACAGGTTTTAAACTCAGTGTATCTGCCTAGCTTTTGCAGTAGTTCCAACTTTAATTAAACCAGTTTTGTTTTCTCATACAGGCAAAGTTTCAGAGCGAGGATATAAGAAAGAGCTGATAACCTGGTACGCTCTCTTCCTTTATCCACTAGCCAACGTTCAGTCCCTAGCACCCGACTGAAGATTACAAGCCTCAACAGATGTAAGCCCAATGGTAAGTGCATGCCATAAGCTTGTCTTTTCAACTAGCAATAATGTAAACATCCACAAAAATATACAAAGGTAAAAAGAAAAGAAACTTAAAAAATTACAATTAGAGGAAAGCACAGCACAAGGTTAAGATGTTTCAGGTTGCATGCAAATTGGTTAAAAAGAAGCAAAAATAGATTTTCTTGTGTATTTTGTTAATTGGAACACACACACTCCTCCGGACAGGACAAAGATTCCTCTCCTGCCAAGTCCTATGAGAAAAGCCTGTGGACTGCCAAGTGGAGCTGGTCCTCCAGCCATACTCCCAAGCATTTACCTTGGATTTGCGCATACTAAAACTGGCAGGAGACTGACTGGGACATTTGTAGGCTGCCAGAATCCTCTTAAGTGTGAACTTTAAGCACAAATATGTCTTTAATTAACTAGAAAAGAGCTGGGAGTTCGGAAAGGAAGCCAAAACTGAGACACACCCTAAAAACTATTCCCAGCTGGAATGAGAATCTCCAGCCTGAGACATCTCTGATCTTAGTCACACATGGGAAACATGGCAGCTTAAAACCAAAAATCTCCATGTATTTTCTGCAGCTGTTAAGAGCAGATGTAAATAACAGTGAGTGTGAGAAACAGCCCGAGCTGTCTGATGAGGTCATCGTAGTGACACTGACCGCACTTCTCTCTGTTTCTGGTGATGGGGAAAGCAGCCCTGAGTTTTATGGCTTCACATATGAATAGGAAGCAGTGACACAAGATCTGTAGAATTATGGGATCTGGGTACCTTGGTGGACATTTACCGTCCGAGATGTGTGCAGCAGACTATAGTAGGCACTGGGTTGGGTGGCCTGGAAGATCTAAACAAGAATTCCAAGTCCCATTAATGCTACACAAGCAGAAGTTTGCTTTGTGGCCACCCCGCTGTAACCAAGAGGCGGAAAGTGCATTTTAACTATGGATTTTGTTAGATCTTTCTCATAGTTTGGAACTGGTGGAAATTGCGCGCGGGTAGCTGAACGTCTCTCAGTGATTTGCTGTGGTTTTGGTTACCCTTCTTAGCTGTGCTCACTGGGTCAGCAGGCAAAAGGCGTAGCATGGACAGGCCCTGGGATAAAGTTAAATACGACACAGAGCGGCATGTGCTTTTTTACTGACCCAAAGGTGCAGAGAAAAAAATGTGGGCAGGGTGAGTGGGGAAGGAGATGGGCACAGGACACTAAAAGAGAAAGCAAAGAGGTGTTACCTGCTGCATCCTGAACTAAGGGAACGTCACTTTTTACTGGAGTTGGAGTGGCAATGATGGGCGCAAACCCAGTGGTGCTGGCGGCAGGCATGACAATGCCTCTGCTGGATCCAAGAGTGGCACTGAGCAGAGAGTATGAGAGACAAGATGGAGAGAAAAGATAGGGGAAGGTGGGAAGGGGAGACCTAAGCAGGGCTTGTGAGAAAGATGGAGGCAGAGATGGTGGTTGAGGTTGTGGTGCATTGTGGGTAGCATCATCGGCAGCAGCAGTAGCGGTAGAAGGAACCAGGCAGCCTGGAGAATGTAGAGAGAAAAAAAGCAGAAAAAAAGGAAACAAAACAAAAACAACAAAACCAAAACAAACAAAAAAAACCAAAACAAAACAAAAAACAAAAGAACTGAAATGAGAACCCAAGAGCAGAAGCAATATGATGAAAATGGAAAATACATTCACAAATGTATGAAACAGAACTGTAACAGAGAAGAAACAGAAGGTGAGGAGCTGACAGCATCAGGAAGAGGAGGGTTGTCTCTGCAGAAGGTACGGTGGCTTTAGTGGCACGGGGGTAGAGCCACTTTCGTGCAGAAATTCCTGCTTGTTTGGTCCCTGTTCATCTATGTGGTGCCAGCTTGTACCAACTACCAGCGGTAAGGGTGGTCCTGCACTTTGGGCGGGTGGAGTCGCTCGCTACCGGGCTAGCAGTGAGGGGCCGTTTCCTAGCAAGTGTGACTTGGGCAGACGGCGTACGGACACAGGAGAGAGGGCCAGGAATCACTGTTCCACCAGAACTCTCTGGAGGAGCTTTAATGTCATGGGGCAACACTGCCACAACCCAGCAGTGTTCATACAACATATGGTTAGATGTGCTATGTGATAACCCTCATCTAACTGGTGTGGGAAAGAAAAGTAGGAAAATGTGTGTGCAACTAAAGCAAACTCGGTGAGGCAGCCTATTTAGAACGTAACACTTAACCCTGGGAGGGACAGCCGAGAGATCCCTGGATCACCACCAGATGATAACAGAATTCATAAAAGATATCTGACTACTGAAAAGATAACCCGTGATACCGGGCAGCGGGAGACGGCTACGCGTTATCCTGGCAAACAGGAAACAAGGGCAGAAACTTACTTCCACAAAGAGGGGATGATGGAGGTTTCCTCTGTGCAACACCACACAAAGTGGAACAAGTTTTTGCATGGGGAAGGGAGCTCAGTGAGCTGCTTTTATATGTTGATTTCTGAAGATGGAGTAGGGTTTTTTTTCCCGTTTATATAATATTATATGATATTTACTACTGTACAGTCTTTCTGCACCTCAACAGTATAGGAAAGTGCCTGGCTTCAGATGCTGCACAAGGAAACACAAAAGGGTTTCAGGAGAAATGCCAAATACAGAACAGGCCCACGACTTTTTGTTTTTTTATATTGGTTATTAAAATAGCTCCAACTCCAAGACACAGGATAAAAACCCCTCTCCAGGGGAGAAAAAAGATACACTGTTAGTTCATGGATGCTTGAGGTGCACATTTTGATGGATCTCTTCTCACAAATGATGGAGGGAGCTAGGTTAGTAAGAGGCACTGTTGTGAAGCTGGTACAGTTTATATTTTAAGGTGCAGTTGTCCTTTGGCCTCTCTTCATGAGTTTATCCCCCAAGAGAGCAGGCAACTGACGATCCATTTCACACACACACCCCGCTTCTCTCTTACCTGCTGATGTACTTTCGTTGCCCACTGGAGTGCTGGAGCAGCTGCGGTCCATATTGGAAGATTCAGAGGAGATACCCCCGGGGCTACAGCCGGTGTAGTCCATGTACTCATCTGTTTCAGTGTCCATCATGCTCGGGGGTCCCTGAAAGGAAGCTGGGGTTCCTGATGAGGCTGGGCTGGGTGCCATGCTGCCAACCTGGGGGAGATTTTCATTTCTTGGAGTGTGGCCAATAACCTGCAGCAAGAAAACAGGACGGGGACTTTCACACCAAAAGCAAGATGCCAAGATCAAACCCATCTGTCTGCACGTTTATTTCTCTCTGCCACAGTTCACGAGGGATAGCTGGAACATGCTTCTGAGTGGAACCCATGGCACTGTGGCTAGGAGCGTGAATGCTCCTTCCCTGGGAGCTCGGAGCACTGCACTTGGCACATGTATGCTGGTATGTGAATTGTGATGTGCTCAGAGGCTGGGAGTGTTAATCTTGGCACCAGTATCCTGGTGTGTGGATTCTGCTGCATTCAAAGACAGGAGGTGTTAATCTTGGCGTTACTACCTTACTGTGTAGGTCCTGCTGCATTTAGAGACTGGAAACATGACTACTGACATGCCTGTCCTAGTGCCTGCATGCTGACACACTGCAACAGGGGAAGACGGCTGAAACCAGTGACGTGTGTGTGCTCTGCTTGCAGGCAGCTGTTGTGGCCTGGCATGGCATGGTCTCCTCTGCAGAGTTACACGGGCAGGCACCTAGCAGCAGTGCATACCCGAACACGCCACTGAGTGCCTCAAGGAATGGGCATTTAAATGCAGAAAGGCAGTGGCAGTACAGCAATTGAGTTACTTTTGCCACGTGCCCTGGTTTGTGGTACCATCCTTGTTTTGTCGTTGGCTGAACTGCTCTATAGGCTAAGCACAGCAACAGCGTAAGACTAGCACTGTACGCTCCCAGGACTGCTCACGCCACAATTACTACTTCTCCACTGCTGAAGTGAGATAGGATTGCTAGTGTAAGGATATTGGAGGTCAAAACTAGCATTTTCTGCTCAGCATGTACTCAAATTCTTAGGGCTAGACTCAGCATGAACTAGAAGAGTAGTAAAGACAAATATATTTGTGAAATCTCTCATAAGTTTGATTCTTGTACCTAAGCTTCTTGTGTTGAGAACAAAAGCTACCACAACAGTAACACCGGTCTTTTGGCATCTGTCAACTCATTAAATCCAACAGCAGTAGACCTGAACAATTAACTTATTGACAGTAGTTAAGAACTAACAGGGACTTCTCATTCCCATGTTGTGGAATGAAAGGGGGTTCCCCTCTTGCTTCTGTAGATGACCCCTTTGGTTTTTCATATACCTGAAGATGTCCTTAGGGTCAGATCAGTCACAGGTATTTAAATAAAGCTAGCTTGTTTCATCTCCCAAGTCAGTTGAAGTTAAAGCAACTAAGGAATAAGAAGAGCAAGCAGGAGGTTGCAGGACTGCTGCCGTTCTGAGCAGCAACTCAGTGCTGCAGTTGGAACTCTTCAATTTATTCATGAACCAGACAAACCTAATCTGCCAGTTGCTCTCAGTTATATGTTAGACAGGAAGCAACTGCATCGCTCTGCTACTTCCTGAGAGAGGACAAGGAGTGCCCCAAACTAACTCCAAATCAGTAAGGGAAGAGAAATTTCACAACTAGTATTTCTCCTATCCTAGGTGGAAGCAGCAAATAATTCTTTATGTGCAACAGGAAACATTTGCTTTAACCAGCACATTCAATTCTTCCACATCCTAAGCACTTCAATTTTAATAAGCCCATTGGTGGATACTGAGAGAGCAGGGAGGGAGTGCTATCCTTCTCAATTTTTTTTCTCCATAATTCACAAGGAAAAACTGTTTACAGTAATGCTTTGATGTCTATGCTTCATCAGCTTTCCTCGTATCGTAGCAAGCCAACCAGGTAAAGCTAGCTTGGGTGAACTCGCATCTCCCAGCTGCATCCCCCAAGGCAGACATCTATCCTTAAGAGTCTGGGTACGAGTGTCTTGGCACTAAAGCAGTTCTGCAGCAAGCAACCAAAGGGACCAACACTACATGCAGATCTACAACTTAAATAACCGGTGAGTCACCTGAGTAGGAACACGATCAAAGTTCTTCCCCAGCATCCTTCTCATGTGCTTTCTGGCGTGGGATGTCATTTGGTGCTTGAGCAGGAAGGAGAACTGGCAGCCCTCTCGAATGCAGTGGAAGTGGCTGTTCACCTGGTTGTATTTGCAGCCTGCAGACACAAAACCATTGTGTGTAGTACATGAAAGGGAGTAAGAGGGAAAGTGACTGGAGGGAAGATGATCTGGAGACGGGACAACGCTGCTGCTACATGGATTTCTGATGGATTGAGTTATCAATGGTCATGGGTTCTTTAGGAACAGTCATGAATGAAAAAAGCCATAGTATTTTGCCTGCTGAGCAACTGCAAGAGAGGGTTACAGTGTACACAGATTTAAGACCTGAGCCTGAGCTACAGACTAGTCCCATCCCTCTTTGTTTTGTTGCAAAGAAAGGAACATTACCCTTACATCTAGTAGCGCCTAATGCTCTCCAGTCTTAGCGCCTTTTCCTTTACAAAGAAAACGAACCCAAGACATTTAACTGTATCACAGAAGTTACAATCGAAAATACACGCTCATAATTAGATTAGAAATGAAAAGTTCTTTTTCTCTTTTTTCCTTTAACTGTACTCTCAGAAAAGCAGTCTCAAAAGCTCTAGCTCCGGACAGTGTATGCTCTCTAGTCAGATAGAAACGAGCCAGGAAGTGTTTATTGCCACTCCAAATTTGTTGTGTAATAGGGGCAGCTACTAAACAACAAGCAATTTATACGGGTTCTGGCATACAGCACTTGACACATTTTGCTCCTGGTGAACAGTGCCATGCATGCTGGGAGTCTGTGTATCTCATTACTGACAATCCTAAACAGCTACATTCTATAGCTGATAAATAATAGCTTGTTGCAATTAAAACACAGCTGTATCAATAATCAGGTTCTGTCTCTTCTCCATCATCCCTGGCCGTACCCTTTTAGACACAGAGTTACAGACCTACAAACAGGCTCGGTTCTACTCCTGTATCATCTAGCTACGCCCATGCACCTTTACATACATACATACGTATTTTTCACCTCTCTCTCTTCCCCATACATGCATGTATACTTTTACACACACACAAACGTACATACAAAAATCTATCATGTGTGTTCAGAAACATTTCACAACCCTTAAAGCAGGCCAGTGCTTCCTGCACCTGCTGTATATACATGCGCAATGTAAAAAGCACAGAGACTTAGAGAGAAAGAGACACGCATTTACATGTTGGTATAACGATATACACCTACACTATACAGCTACACCATCCCATCATGCTGCCATAGGCAAATGCAGAGTGCTGGCTAAATGTATGTTTACTGCAGGGCAGGCCCAACCTATAGGCATGGTACGTATGTACATACTGCTGGATGCATGTACCCCATCACTCCCCGAAATAAACACTGCTGACACATGCACAGCCTGTAGATACCTCGCTGCCAAACAGCTCCTGAATCACCCAGCCCATCTTTAGCTCACAGATAGCGTTTTATGTGCATGCCAAGTTTGTGTTTGTTTAGGTATTGCACTCCCCCACGGCCCCACCTCGCCTGCCCTCCCCATCACGCTGTGCTGTTCTTTGGGATGGAGAACAAACAGTGCTGGCGGGACTGAAACAGTATCAGCAGCGGGCAGGTGAAGGCTCGCCTGTTGCTAGGGCATCCGTGTAGGCTGGGTGTCATATATCATTGTCCTGCTTTGTCTAGCCCCTGCTATCACCTGAAACACCTAAAGTTGAGTAAATAACAGCCACAGCGAATCTACTGACATGTGTAAATGAGACCTAGGTAAGTACTGGCTGCGGCGTGTTGACACTCATTACCCTGGTTACCACAAACAAGCCAGCATTTGGGTACAAATTCTTCATGCTGAGAAGTTTGGTTCTGGTTATTGTGGCTGTTTCCCTGCAATGTGAGAGAACATCACCCAGGAGCGTTATTCTGAACCTGGTTTTGCTTCAGGCTTTGTTTCAACAGGGAGCAATAGGGAAGACTGCGTCTGGGATGCTGTTAAGCCAGAACACAGTTGTAAGTTAAGTGAATCCCAGGCAGTTGGGGATGGAGCTCTGCTGGAGCTATCTTTAGGGATTCCCCCCAGTTCAGAGCCCAGGATTTCAGCTCTAGATACCTCCCTGAGAATACATTCTATTTTCTGGTGGTGTGTGGTTGTTTTACCAGCTTTACACTAGGGACACTTAGATTTAGTAACTACTGTAGTGCTGCTAATAGTTTTGGCAAGTGGGCAAGCCACAGTCTGAGGCTGTGCCACATCTCGGCTGTTTCCTTCGGCTGTGCTCTGCTGGGAGGCTGGCACAGACACAGCGCTGTATCCCCTGCTCCTTGCAGCTGGCTGCCGAGAATGGTTTAGGAGAAGGCAGTAGTTTATTGAATGCTCCTCTCCATACCTCCATGCCCAGTTATTTGCCCTTTGGCTTTCAATATGCTGCACAAGCAAGGGCCAAAATAAAACACAAGTTTCATTTGAAGCTGCTGGGAATCAGGCAAAGCAGCAACTTCCTTGATACAGAAAGACATTCACACAAGGCACTCATCAGAACGGGCATTTCCCCTATGCTTTTTTTAACTCCTAAAAGCACCCGTAAACTCCACCCAGCACAAGCAGTAGGCCCAAAAGACTACAAAGCACAAAAAAACCACCCTAAACAAAAAGGCCTTGACAATTAGATAAAAAGGAAAAACAAAGGAGAAGCTGTATCATCAGACAAATACATATATATATATAAAATCCTCTATATTACAGTTTCTAGCCATTTAAATTAATTCTATTTGAGAAAGCATGCTTCAACTAAGGAAGATCAGGAACTGCTTTCTGTTTTGTTCCATTTCTTGTTTAGTGATTTAATGACCAAGTACATCTTCAGCACAGCTCGCAGGCTCTAACTCATGCCACTCTTAGCCCGGACATGGGACAGACCACAGGGGACAGGTGATGGGGAAAGAGAATAAAACTCACCTAGTCTGCCACACTCTTCTCGCTTGGTAAAATACTTGAAGCCATTGGCTGCCCTCCTCTCTGCCTTCTCATGTTTTTTCACATGCCAGGGCAGCTTGGTGGTGATGTTAGTCACAAAGTAGCAGCCAGGACGAAGACAGTGGTAATGCCCTCGCATCCTGAATTCACAGTGCTAGAGAGGAAACAGGCAGGTTGCTTTAAGCGTATCTAAAACAAATGCACTCTCATCTGCCTGCTACTAATGCTGTCCCTCTGAGACATGAGACGAGAGCCCTGAACTGATACGCTAGGTCACATCCATTTCCTCTTCCACAAGCTGCAATGCAACCTTGTTCCCTGCCGTGTATTTTGTATTGCCATCATGCATTGCACTATTCTCTGTTGAAATATCCCAAACCTAACTCGTGGCTTTCCCTGGTATTCATCGTAGGTTTTTACTGTATTTCATCTTATGTCTCTTAGACCATTCTAGTTGTCTTGCCTGCTTCACCCAAGTCACAGAAACTTTAATAAAAGCACTGCAATTTTCAATCTGATGGAAACCAGACATTTTGCTAGACCACGTAATTCAGACCCTTCCATGGCTCTGTAGTTAGACCAGGAATGAAACACCCAGCCTCACTTCCTAGTGGGTAGCCTGCTTGCTCTTTCCCATTCTTCGTCTCCCGCACACATACTCTGGCTAGAATACTGCTTTTGAATTGCGCTTACCTGGTTCGGGCAGAGACACTGCAGCGAATAGTAAGCAAACTGGTCTCGCACATTCACCAAATTATTGTTGGGGTTGATGTGGTCCAGGCAGTGGGATTCTGCTTTGCCAGAGGTTTTGCACACATACTTGCAGTTCCCAAAGAGACAGTGGAAGTGGAATTTGTTGGCGTACTTGCAGTCCGTTGCCAGGCAGGGATCACTGGAATACATCCAAAACCCAATCATCACCTTCACTCATTTCACACATTCCTTTCTTTGCCAAAATTTAATTCGAGGGGATCCCAGCTGAAGCCTCTGGTCCAAACATGGCCTACAGATTTGCCATAGCCACCTTCCCCTTTAGTAAAACTGATGCTGGCAACACTACTGCAATTCCACCAAGCTAGTGCACTTTCTTGATTAACATTATTAAAATACAGCAATGCATGGTGGGTTCTGTAATCTTTGAGGGCCACAAGTCCAATTTAAAGCTCTCTCAAGATCCGGATAGATCCCGTTTCTCGCTTTCTGCCTGTACTTATCTCAATGGATTCAGATAGTTTTCCCACCTCAATTTTGTGTTAACTGAAATGAAACTCTCAGGCATGCACCCTGCAAGATGCCAGGGCTTCCCCTGATTAGACAAAATCAGCAACAGCCTGTTTAATTAGCTAAATGGTTTTGGTACCTTACTCCCCCCACCCATTCCATGGATTTCTGGCTGCACAGAGGTCAGATCGGAGGTAGCTGAACATTGATCTCTGTGAACCCCATGATTACCTACTCAGATGTGTGAAATAGAATTAATACACTTTGAAAGCAGACAAATGACTGTCAATATACGACCCAGAGACTGATACTCCACCAGCCTGACAAGCCAAGCTGTAATGCCCTAACCTGATCCTGGACTCCTATGTCCTCCTGCAAATGATGTAACTTCTGTGCCTGTCTATGTAACAGAGATAACACCATCAGCACAGTAACACTGTGAAACTTCTTTAATGTTTTAAAAGAAGTTCAGCAAGGTTATGTTACCTTCTGCCAGACACCTCCACTACGAATTACTTTTTGTAAACTAACTTTTGTAAACTAAACCAGAGGCACAGAATTTAAAGAGACTCATTACACTTGTACTGAAGTTTAGCCAGGACACCAAAACTTCGACAAATCTGAAGTGAGAGATATTTGTTCCCTATTCCTTGAGCTGCTGAGAGACCCATTCTTGGTAAGGCAGAGTCCAAGCATTTGTGCCTCCTCCACTATCTGACCCCCAGTTGTCTTCACTGAAAAAAAAATAAAAAATGCAGCTGTATTATACTGAGTTACAGATGGCATTCCCAGAAAAAGGCCACAGAGCTTACTGGGGACAAATCCAGCAGAAATCCAGCACGCTTCCTTTTCAGCAATCTGTAAACATCTACTCTTAGTTCTGCGTACTTTGCTGCAGTAACACCTCACCTTTGCATTACTGAGTACAGTTGACCACTGATTTTTGCTCAACTACAGAAACTCACGGCAAGTCTCACACTTGCATCAAGCTCTGGAGATGGGCTAGTAAGGAGTCCTGCTGAAAATTTTAAAGATGCTGTGCTTCCTCTCTAGCCTTCAGGATCAAAAATACTGCAAAGACACGTGTATTTCTGTACACCTCTCATGAGGTATAAAAAAATGCTTCAGTGGTACGTCAGCAAGTTTATCTCCCCTCGAAACTCATACCCAACAATGCTCCCAGATGCACTCAAAAACCTTGGTTTTTCCTAGGATAGCTGAAGGTATTTTCTAGACTTTGTAGAAGTAAATTTTCAGTGAGATAAAGCCCAGAGTACTTTCTAGACAGAAGGCCTCTCAGTGGGCAAATACAGATGTAGTACTACAGCTTTGAGGAGCGGTAAAGAGGGGATTGCTAGGCTGGAGAGAACACAAGGATGCAAGTAGCATCTACAACTTACTTCTCCTGGAACTGGAGAAATCCGGGTTTGACCTGAGGCTTGGCGTTCTCCAGGGAAGTCGTCGCCAAGGGTGAAGTTGCCAGGTTAGGCACTGATGCTGGGATCTGAGGCATCTGGGGTATGGTTGAAGCCAGCTGCTTCCAAGCTAGCAGCGTGGGGGCAGAGGGCACAGCAGCTGGACTTGGAGTAGGTGCGTCGAGGGCAGGAGCACTTGCCATGGTGACAGAAGTAGCAGATGGTGATGAAGGGGCCAGTGAAGCCTTACACTCAGTAGTAGTTGAGAAGGGAGACTCAGAGTTGCTTTTCACAGTTCCACCCTCAGTTCGGAAGTGAAAACTGCAAAAAGACAGTGTGACTCAGACGTAGGTTCTTGACCATTGCATATAACTTGATTAAACATCAACATGAATGTGGCAGGAGTCTGCAAATAAATTAGCTGAGGTTAAATCCTAAAAGGGCTGTATCCTGTCTTAAATTTTGCAACATCTTCGTCCTTTTAAACCCCTTCAGAATCAGTCACGTGGCCAGTTGCTGAAGGCCTTGTTCATTCTTTAGTCAGGGAAGTCTTCCATTGCCTTTAAAAGCAACGTGGTGTGGTTTTGAACTGCAGATGACGCTCTGCAGAAATCTGCAACAGGGAAGATTTCCAACATCCCACCCTTCCTTTGCTAGTCCCCTCACTCTAACAGTGGGAGTGTATCTTAAATTTACTCTTCACCCAATAGCCATGTAGAGTTCTGAGCATGCTGTACAGCCTCTGTAATACAGGCCATATTACCTAGCCAACAGTTCTGGCCACCGAACTCTGGGCTGTCTGCTACTTTCCAAAGCAAGGTGAGATGACAAAGAGTTTACAATACAGAACATGGCAAGGTAAGGAGGAGGCTGCTGTCAAGCCGGACAGTTTGACTGCTTCATTTCAAGATCCTTATCCACATGATGTGAAACTCTTAAACAAAACCATATAAAAGGGCTAGGGAAAACTTGTTAGAAGAGATTTGTCACGACAAGACCAAGAACAATAAAATGCTTTCTCAACTGCAGTGATAGGGAGCTGTCTACTCCACAAAAAGTCCGTATCCTGTGGCAATGGTTGGGTTTACAGGATCCTGTCCCTCCCATACTTTCTTAGTACCTTGTATGGTGTATTTGTGCGCTGTGAGAAATACGGGTCTCCTTGAACACACTGTCTGTCAAGCAGGCTATGGAAAAACACAAATGTCCAATGCTCAGCCTTGCCAACACCTCTTTTTCACAAGTTGAGCACGTTTATTGTGAAACAAATTTAAAGAGGACATAGTGTTCTGCAAAAATTTTAGCTTAGCACATTGACGCAGGAAGCATGTGGATGCCCACACTGCTGCCCTCAGGACTGCCCACGTTCCTGCTCTTGAACAGCTACTCAGTAAGGTCTCTCTCGTCCCGCAGCGTGCGTGCTGCAGAGCTTTCTCCAGGCCTCCCAAGACTCACGCTCTCTACTTACTTGGCGTGCTTGATGGCTCCATCCAGGGTGCTGAAGAGGGCACCGCACTCCTCCACCACGCAGTGGAAATGCACCTTATGGAGAAAGTCGCACTGTGCATCGCAGAAATCCTTGGTACCAAACCTGGCCAAAGCAGAGAAGCAGCCATCTTACAGAAGGCCCCAGAAGAGAAGCAGTGTTGGAAGAGATGTATTTTCTTTGTTTTTCAACTCTACTACCATTCTGTTTTCTAACATCACGGTCCCTGCTGCACAAACTGCACTGCTGGCATTGTTGCTTGATTATTGCCTGTTACATAGACCTGAACAAGCAGAACAAGAACCTAATTTCTCTCCAACTGAACTTGACCGACAAACTGCCATTCACTTTTAGTGGGAGCAAAATACAGAAGTACTCTGAAACAAAAGATAAAAATCTTTAAGTGTTCTTGAGCACCTATCTACAAAAGCCAAGGCTCTGAGGAACGATCAAAGGACAGTAAATTAAGGGCAATCCAGACCAAGAGGACACTGCTGAAACATTACAGGTCGTCTTTTTTTTACTGGCAGTAGCAAAAAGGAAGAAATAACAGTGGTTCAAGGGAATCTAGGTCCAGAATCCACCTGCCCCCCACCTTGAAACAACAGGGTATCACACAGATGGGAGAGAAAAAGTATGGGCTATATAGCAATTACAGACTAGTATGCATAAACACTGAAAAGCACAATCCCTGAAGTACAGAAGAAACACTGCTGCAATGCAAAAACCAGAGGAAAAGCCATCACCCAAGATCTGCCTCTTGTCATCTCGGAGGAAACAGTCAAGAGGGCAAAAACAACTAAGCAGGGTTTTTCACTGCTCATCCACTGCTGAGATTCTCTAAGCTTAGTAAGAGTAGCACAAATACATGTGATTTCAGGCAACTCCAGAATCATAGGGAATCAAGAAATCGAGTAGAAAACACTGGCAGGAAGGATTTTAAACTTAACAGGGGAATCTTGCATAATTAAGATACAACAAACTACTGTTGCTCTGATGAGCAGGAAAGCAAGAAACAAACAGCAGCCTGTATGGTCCCAGGAGGGACCTCTTCCCAGTTTGAGGGTAAGGGAAAAGGAAAAAAAAAACTTGTACTGGAGAAGGAATGTCAGTGGATAGACAATACATGTATTCAGTTAAGGCTTACAGGGAGATGATGAAGGAAAGTAAAGGTGTGGCAAGAGATAAGAAACCAAGTTACTGCAAGCTAAAGGGGTTGTTTTATCAGGGACAAGAGTTACTGTACTTAGAAAGAAGGTCTGATAAAAATGGGAGATGATGAGTCAAAAAACAGTTGCCTTGTAAAATTTGCTTTGGATAGGAAAACTAAAGATAAAGCAGACAATTAGGGATAAAATGAAGACCTTCTAGAAGAGCAGATAAAGCGACTGGTTGGAAAATATAAATATGCACAAATCAGCCAGTCTGGATGATGTATGTCCTGAAGTGCAATGGAAATTAACTCACAAACTGATTGCATTACTATTTGCTATTTTTTAACCCACAGAGAAGAGGGAGGTACTAGGAAATTGGAAAAAAAAAAAAAAAATCTAGGTACTGATTCTTTCAAGGAAAAAAAAAAGACAAGTGATCTTTGGCAATTATCATACCTCTAGTCTTAACTTCTCCTTCCAGTAAAGTAATGGAACAAATATTAAGAGGGAGGAGAAAATCATTAAACATCTAGAGGATAAAGGAACCATGAGCAATAAACAGCATCAGGATTATAAAGAATAAATCTTGCCAGACAAATTTAATTGCTTTTTTTGATAGAATTACAAAATTATTGGATGAAGGGATGCAATATATTTGGATTTTAGTAAAGCGTTTTGATACAGTCTCGCATATGCTTAGAATTAATTCAAATTGGCCTGGATGCGAATGCTACCTCATGGCCTGAAAACTGGCTGAAGGACCGTAAACAAAGGCTAATGACAAACAGCAACATATTGAGCTGGGAGGAGGTATCTTGTGAATGCTGCAAGGATGACTTCGGTTAGGTCTGAGCTTATTTAACATCTTCATTAGTAATCTAGGAGAAGGAGTAAACAGCGTGTTAATGAAATGCACAAAAGACACTAAACTGGGAGGAGTTGGCAACACCAGTGCAAGAGGAGAAAAATAACACAGAGCAGCCTTGCAAGACAAGGGAGAAGGTTCAGAATACGAGAGTCGTATTTGGAAACACACAGCTCATACATCTGGGGCCGGGGGGTGTATTTGTATACATAGGGGACTCATGAGAGCAACGTTAAAAGCAAGCCTGTGTAACAGGGGATGGTAAACACGATCCATAAACATTGTGCAGTACAGATGCAAACCAGGCAGCACAACTGTGAGCTGCATAGATGGGGGCAGGAAGCTTGTTCTGTCTGGTGTGGTGATCCAGGAATGGCAGCCCAACTCTGCACCCATTCAGGGCACAGCAAGAAAGACAGCAGCAACGACATGGTCAGCAGGCTGAGGGGACCAGTTTACAAAGTCAGATTAAAGGAGTAAATAAGCTTGGTTAAATGGTATGCTAGAAGTCTGTGACTGAAGGGGGTGAACTTCAGCTGCGGAGAGGAATTATCTGCTGTGGGTCCAGGGGATAGAACCAGGAGAATGGCAACAAAATTACAAAAAGGGAAATTCAGGCAGCGTACCATGAAAAAAATGTGACAGTAGAATAACGCTCCCAGAGAAAAGAAAATAGCCACACTGCTTGGCATAATTACAACTAGGCTGGACAAAATGTAAATAGACTGCAGGAAAGGATCTCGCAATGGCCAGGGGCAGATGGACTAGAAGACTTTCTAGACTTCTCCACTGAAGTCTGTGATTTACAAAGTGTCCACAGGCATTTGTAGGCAACTCTCTGTGTCAGAGCACAAACCTGTATGTGTCTGCCTGGGTGTATCTGTGTATGCTCAAAGCATGTGTCTGGGCATGTATGTGCATGCGTCTGTGTGTGGGTGAGTTTTGTATCTGTTCCATTTTCCTTTCAAGCCTCTTTGTCTACAACAAAACCAGCAGAAGCCATCCCAGATCCCATACCCCTTATACTCCTTAGTTTGTTTCCGTGGCCTATGATCAGTGGAGATGCCACAGCAAGCATTTTAACGCTTCTGTGATCTGTGCACAATGAAATATGGTCCAACAGACGTTCAGTGCCAAGAGCAAGCTGCGGTGGGTCCCCTGGACTTGCAGCCTGGGGACACAGAGAGGAGCCTAAGATGAAGTCTAGTCTAGCAGTACTATGTGAAGATCTGTGCTCGCGGTTGGCTCGCAGGATCCCTTTACAAAGTAAGTCTATGTGGACAGATATTTCTTACAGGACATTAACACCTCCTGTAGCCAGCCAGGGACTGAGGACTAAATGCACTGCGGAAGGTGATCAGCATATCACAGCATTAGGCCTTTACATTCAAGTGTGAACTAGTGAGCCAGATGCTTGCAAAGGAAATAATTTTCCCTTTCCTCTCTTCCCAGCTCCATGCCCTCCTTACCGGCGCAGGTACATCTTCCACGGCTCAGAGAGCTTCTCCTGGACAAGAGCCTTCACTGCCTTGCCCAAGTACTGTGTTGGCTCTCCAGTCCCAGCCTGGTTGCCATCTCCTTCTGTCTTAATGTTCAGCAGGTTGCCAAGGCTGGCACTGGTCTTGGACATCTGGAACAAGAACATAGACACTGCATCAAGCCCAGCACACAGCCATGGACACTGCCAGCTTGGACAGCCGCAGGACTGTCCCACGGAAAGCTGTGTCTTCAAAGATTAAGAGAGAAGACAAGCAGTCTGTGCAGGCACCCTAAACTGCATCAGCAAAACTCAGTAACACCTCACTCTTCTGCATCCTCCACCCAACTATCACAAAGTACTCGGGTGCCCATCTAATATTCGTAGCCCTTGTGTAAAGTAATACAGCATTGTGTCTATTTTATATACGGGGAAACAGAGGAGGAGAGACATACCTTGAGCATGTAAAAGAGGTGCAGGCTTAAACACAACCCTATATAGCTCCTACAAAATGCGGGTCTCTTACTACAGAGCTGGTAAAGATAAAACTGGTAAGCTCTAATTTATTCAGAATCATCCCAGCCACATGGATGTCTCCTTCTTTAAAGTGACTATCAGGTATGTTTGGGGGTGGAAGGGGGGCGTCTCATCCAACTGGGGAGAAATCTGGCTCCACTTAAGTGCCTGGAAAATTCCTACTGACTTCAATAAAGAAATTATGTCACTTCCTGTGCTAAATGGACATATCCTCCACAAACCAGAACTTGGACTCACAATTTGCCTTGTGTGAAAGGCTTCAAATAGATTCTACACAGAGAAAGTTTAGAGATCCAGGCACATGATGTGCAGGACAGAAAACAGAAGTTACTCAAGAGTGCTTAGAGAAAAAATTTCTTTCAGAATAAATGCACAATTTCCCAGACCCTTTCTTGCCTTGTTGTGCTCTCAGTTACCTCCAGTAACACCAGTGAAATTCACAGCACAAATAAAATGCAGGATCGGGCCCAATACTTGCATTATAAGCTCCACCCACTTGAGGATCTTGAAGCCCTTTATAAATATCAGTTAATTAAGCCTGACAGCCCCCCTAAATAAACTGCAGTACGCTACAGGAATCCTGGCTATTTGAGGCTCTCTTAATGCACCCTGAAGGTAAAGCCCCTGCTGCTATGTGGAGACTGCAGCTCTTTATGGCTGGAGTCAGAAATTCAAGTCGTCTTCTTCCACTGGTGTTTGTTGGGCATTCGATTTCTGAAAAGGGTTCTTTTTCCTAGACAAATAACGAAGCATTTCTCCACGAACAGAAATTGTGTGCAGCAAGAGGAAGAAGCAAGCACAATGTGTTCCTGAGCACACTGAGCTTGATTCTGCAATCCTTAGTCTTGGAATAGGCTCCTTCAAATTTATTCTTTGCTGGTTTATGTCATCAGTTAATCCCATTCCTTCTTTAAAAAAGGAACAAACCTGAAGAACTCGTATTTTGTACCTGTGCTACACTTATTTTGCACAACACAAAGAATCTTATGCAGGGCTGCACACAAACAAATGCTTATTTCCAAGCATATGCTTAAATCTCGTATTCTCCTGGAGATTTTCAAGGGAAGTATCTATTGAAACAGAATTTCCCTGAGCTGGGGCCTTCAGAACCCCAGAGAGCAGACTTACTAAACAGATTTACGCACTGGAGAAAGAGCTGTGTATTTGGAATCACTAAAGGGACAATACGCAGGAACAAGTAAGAAGTTAAGTTTAAAGGGAACACCAAAAACTCAGTGTAACAGAGAGCCAATAGAGCAGAAAAGTGGTATAAGGATAAACACAGAAATTAAAAAACACAGAGAAAAAAAGAGTAATGAAATAAGAGAGAAAAGGGGCGAGAGATTACTAGGCAAAGTCACTTTGCCCTCTCTTGAGGGTTATATGGCCTTGATGCATGTAACGCCCAGAGCCAAGGGGACAGCAGTAGTTGTGCCTGTAAAACCTATCACACAGTAGAATATTAAAGCATGGCTCAAAGGCTGCCCTGATCTCTACTGCAGTTGTACACAACAGCAAAATTAATCTTGGTACAGTAGAATTTATCATGTGAAAGGGAAATATATATTTGAGATGATGTATAATTTAAGGAAAAAGTAAGGAAAAAGAAACCGTGCATTATCTGAAATAAATATTAGAGAACATGGTAAAGGGGGCTCTGTTGGACACCATTACTCACACCAGAAAGACAGAAATTGATGGTTTTTGGCTCAAAACTTCTAATTTTTTCTTCTTCTCTTTAATAAAACCAAATGATTCTCCTCCCCCTCCCCCAATGAAAGAAAATGTTTTTAAGCAAATAAACAAAATGAGTAACTATAAAAAGAGAGTGAGAGAGAAGTTGCCAGGTTCTGGAAATAAAAATGAAAAAAAAGGAAAGAAAAAAAAAAATCTTTCAGAGCCCTCCTCTGTCTAGAAAAGATGGAAAAAAAAAAAAAAGGTGTCAGAGGCTGCAATATATTTCTTCAGCCAGTTCATTAAATTAATTCGTAAGCAGTGGCTCTGAAATTATACCCGATGAAAAATGGTCTCAAAATTTAAATGGTACAAACTCATCTTATTAGAGGCAAAACATTAAAAAACAAACGCATCTCTTCCCCCCCTCCCTGCCATTGCAGCTTTAATTTCTCTTGGTGGGGGGAATGAAAGGCGTTTGATGGATGGCTCTTACCTTATTCATAAGCGAGGATAAAAGAGATGAATTTGCCGAGACTGTGTGGCCATTTGATTCATTACTGGAACACACAAACCAACAGGGTTTAGTTAAGATGTGCACAGGGACCGTGAGCACTGAGATTAATCCTTCTCCCTTCAAGCTGCCTCACTCTTCACCTGCTGCATCCGGAGGAAGAGAATGATGCCCACCCTCCCTTGGGCAGCCCAGACTCTTTCACTTGTGATAGCCAAGATGGAGAGAAAGAAGGTCCCAAGTCCGCAGAGTTTAGTTCCTTCAGCTATTGAACAGCCCAGACCTCTTCCTCCAATGTCCACACCATCACGCTCTGTTATTGGCTGACTCACAACCCACCCCATGTTTTACTCCATCCCATCAGAACTTTCAGAATTTGCCACAAAACCAGGTGGGATGCTGGCAGAAGACTGATACTGCCAGGGACACAGGCCCCCTCGGCAGCAGAGAACAAGGCAAGGCATCAACCCTGGCAGCCACAGCTAAGCGTGCTGAAGGCAACCTTAGTACTTCATATGCATCAGTAATAGTTCTAGTTGACTACAAGTGCTGGGGTCCCAACCTGAGGCTTCGTTAAATAAAGCATGGGAAGGCATGTATACAAAGGTCAAAGTGGAGCAGGCTCACTTATCCCCAGTGTCAGTTCCTCTGCAGTTTTTCCGCACAGGACAATCCCCAAACACTCCTATTCTCAGCAGGGATGCTGGACAAGTGGGACACACGCTTTGAGATAGGTGCATTCACGTCTGCGCAAGTGCGAAGATTCACCACCGTAACTAGAGATTAGCACATGCCAGACCCAGACCAGAGTTAGCCCGACAGCCAGTTGTTCTGTGTGTCCAGTTTCTCTGGAAGGTGCCCCTCTTGGACCTCAGTGCCCTATTTGACCAGTGCAAATGCTTCTGCTAAAAGTGTGCTGAGGTGTGGCACTGGAGCAGCCTTCAATCAGCTCTTGATGACAAGAGCACGAATATCTAAGTGAAAGAAGGAGCTTTGGCAGTGGCTCGTTTCTCAGAGGCAAGCACAAGAGGTGAGGCTCTTGTTAAAGAGTCAGTAGGTGCTTGTGAGCCCAAAAACCATCTGGAGAACATACACTAGAAAGACCCTCTCTGCCTCCAGTGTGGGGGCATCCAGCTCAGCCACTGTGTAATTGCCTTTCATCAACATCTTGTGTCCTGTTGTCTTAGAGGTACGGAAACTTCTCCAAGCCCGATGCTGGAGAGAGCTAAGAGTGCCTGCCTGCGCCCTTCTCTCACCCATGCTCCTTGACGCTCAGGTCCAAGCTGTGCTCCTGCAGGGAGTCCTGACTGGTGGTAGATGACGATCCCATGGCCTCCACAGGTTCCTGCTTCACCTGAACTGGATTGAACTGCCCAGGAGCTGCTGGTTGTCCATTCCCTGCTTGAGAAAGACACCGAAATTAAATCCAAAAATTAAACGAAAAATGTAGGTCTAAAACGAGGTTACAATGGCAAATAAGTAAAGTTAAATCGCTAGCACCAGTGCATAAATGGAAAAAGCAAAGAAAAAGTGTGGGGGGAGGGAAGTGCTGGGATTGCTGGTCAGCGTTTATTGCCAAGCTGACATGATGGGTTCTGACGTCCACTCCAGCGTGGAAATTCTTCAAGTGATAATTATTGCAAAATTATGTCAAAGTTGTCCAGGCTGTGGGCCCTTTAAAGGAGAAGGGCGGAAGGAGCGTGGGGGAGACCTGATTCTCTGCACAAACTGTCATAACTAATTTGCGGGGCTGCCTCTTAAGCGTTTATTAAAGACTCTGTTAATGCTGAGGCAATGTGGCAGCTTTCGACTGCTAGTCAAGCCCCCTTTCTCGTCCCCCGTCCCGGCGTTGCCGTAGCGACAGCGATGGCCGCCACTGCGCGTGCCCAGCAGGAGCATCTGCCCTGTCGGGGCGATCGGAGGTGACAGCCAATGGACTGGTTCAGACCGCGCGACCTCCTGCCTCCGCCACCACGCAGTCCCCACAAACAAGGGGACTTCTGTTTTGGGGGGAGGTTTAGTGCTGAGCCCATGAAAGAAAAATTTGAATTAAAGAGAAAAAAGAGGGAAGGGGGGAAACTGGGAGAACAAATTAAAGAAAAAAAAATTAGGAAGAACAGCAAAGAAAAAAGGAGGGAAAAAAGTTGCTGACAGGAACATGTCTGCAGAGCTTTTTTCCACAATCCCCAAGTGACTAAAATATTAATTTACCCTCCGGCAGTACAGCTGACGGCGAGCTGCTTCTCAGACAGCAAGTGGCATTTTATTAAAAAATAAAGGAAAATAGTTCCCTCAATGACCTTTCTCTGCTTTAGGAAACAATTTTTCAAATAATAATTTTTAAAGTATGTGAAAGTTCCCCTCCCTCTTTAATCAGATCGCTGCATCCTCCTCCCTTACTCACTCTTGGGCAGAAGGAACATCGGCAGCACCCCCACACCCACGGACCATCAGCCTGCTCGGGCCTTTCCTCATCCCAGGGAAGAAGGGTGTGGGGCAGCCCAGTGCCTCCCCTCCAGCAGCCCATGCTGCTCCTACTGAACAGTAGGAGATGGTGAAGGCACCCTGTGCTCTTGTGGGAGCCCCGCGTCCCTGAGGGGCGCAGGCCACAACCTGCCCCAGGTCTAGATGGCAGCAGGAAGAGCCCCGGTCTGCCCCAGGGGACTTCTCATTCCTGTCTCGTCCCCCTCCCACCATGCCACTGCCCCTTGCAGTTCAGGGCAAGAACTGAGCAGGAGAAAGGTCCAGTTTGAAGACTGTGCCAACACTATCTCCAAACCAACAGAGCTGGAGCACAGAACCAACCCCCCAGATCAGAAAAACAATTGGCAGTGACCTACAGGATCAACACCACTCAGCCCAGCTAGAACTCGATACAGTCTGCACACGAAGGCCTCCAAATACTGGCCAAGCTTTTTCTTCATTTCCATTTTTAATACAGTGCCTCTCTCTTTCCAGCCTACAGCAAACTAGGCAATGCACATGGCAACACTCTTCCTTCACGTCTGGTAAGAGCCTACTCCATTTGTGGGCAAAGCTGTGTTTCCCATCTCTCTTCTGGCCATGTGGCTATAGCCAGGCTCCACAGAAAACCATGCCAAGGCTGCCCTCTTCAAGCGTCAACTGCACACAACCAAATTACTCTCCCTCCTCCCCACCTCCAGTCCCATGTACATCCAGGTGCCTTCTTATTCACTCCTCTCCAAGTCATCAGGCACTGCTCTTCCTCCCACTGCTAGCACAACTGATGAGGGTAACTCACCTGCTTCAAGAGACACAGAGGGCTTGAGTGCAGCTGCTGCCAGCCTGGCCATCATAGGAGAGATTAATCCCTTGCTAGCAGAGATCCTTTCCATTATAGATGCCGCTGGAGCTGGAGAAGAAGTAGCCGCTGTCTCAACAGATCCTGAAATGGCCTGGGATGAGGAATCCGTAGGAGCAGATGATGTTGGATTGGTGCCAGAAGAACCAGCAGTCATCAGATTAGCTGAGCTGGCGGGAAGTGGTGTAGAGACCCGACTGGGGATGATGGGGAAGAAGGATCCAGCTGTTCCAGGAAGTGCTGAGTTGGAAAGTGCCAGGGCCAAGGGTATATTGCTGGGAAGAGCCTGGGAGAGCAGGCCAGAGATCTTGGTGGCTGGTGTCATGCTGTTGGCAGACTTGCTGGCCTGTGAGGAAGCAAGGTCAGCAGCAGAGGAGGGTGCACCTGGGACTATGAGAGAAACGGAAGACTGTTGACTGGTGGGGGAGGCACTCAGGCTGGAGTTCTTCGAGCTCATAGCAGAGAAGTCAATAAGGTCATCATTACTGGACTCCTCTTGCTCATTATCCTTGGAGCCCAGGAGAGAGGCAGGCAGGCCCAGCACTCCTGAGCTCCGGATGTGCCGGCGCTCATGTTTGCGTTTATGGGAGGTCATCTGGCTGGTGGAGGTGAAGGTGAAGCCACAGCCTGCCCTTATGCAGTGGAAGTGGTTGGTGGCCTTGCTGTAGACACAGCCCTCATACTTGCATTCTTCATACTTGTAGAACTTCTTGAAGCCATCCTTGGCATAGGCATCATCTTTGATGTGGTAGCTCTTGTGCTTCTCAATGTCACACTTGTTCTTGAAGGTGAACGTACACCCAGGTCGCCTGCAAGGGCATTGAGGAGGAGAGGGTGGTTGGCTGTGTGGGCTAGGAGCACAACGCAACTGCTGTCACCTGCCTCCCTCTAGGGTAGAGACAGTATGAGACAACGGCCCTGGCTGCAAAGGGGTTGAGGAGCTTTATGTGGGTTAACCTGTGACACCAAGGCAAGCAAAAATGCTGCCACGTGAGAGCTGCAAAGCTCACGCCACTCTGAGGAACAGGCACAATAACATGGGGATGCAGGCACCCATCACTAAAAGTTCCAGCCAAAACAGCAGCTAAAGGGGACTAAGGTACAAACTGTGCTTTCCTACTCTTTCTGAGAACATAAGAAATCAATAGAAGAGCACTTGTGTACAGAAGGCAGAGTCTGGCCCTGAAAGGGATGAGCTGGCTGACTGTTGGCTAGAGAGAGAACTCTAGCATGGAAGTGCCATTAGCAGTATTTTAATGGCCTACTTCAGCTGAACTCTGAAGAGCACTGTGATCTCTTTCCCACATGATTCTAGGATGTATTTTCTAGCGGGTACCCTTTCCTCAGATCCTACTCCTGCCTTCAGAGTGGTCTGTGGCAAGATCCTGGAAATCACATCTGCCCTGGAGCACAAGTTCTCTCAAGAGCAGTACTGAGAAGGTCACAGCAGAGAAAATCAAGTCCCTGTGTAGACTCCTGAATTTATGATGTGGCAGGAGGCGGCAAACAGACCATGCAACTCTGAGGCAGGATTCCTCCCCTTCCCTGCTGTCTCACCTGCAGTGAAAGTGAGTGGTTTTCTGCCCGTAGAACTGGCATTCCACAGTGCCGCAGTCCTCCGTGGCACGGAACCGCTGAAACCCGTCATTGATGAGCTGCGTGTTCTTCTTGTGAAAGTTCTCATGGGTCATCACGTCAGAGGTGCTTGTATAGACCTTGTTACAACCCACCTACCCCAGACGAAAGCAGGGAGTCGTCAGCACACTGTTTTAACAGCCTACCATTGTTACCAGCAATAATAAACAAATGAGCAGCACATATTCATGTAATAGTTCCATTTGTGCACTTCTCCTAGGAGTATTAAGTCATCACTTTCATTCCCAATCTAAAGACTGATAGAGAAGTTGTGAAAAAACCCACCAACTCTCTGGGCATGAAACAGTAAGAAAAAAAGGGGAGGATGCAAAGGGATGAAAGACCAGCTACAGATAATCATGCCTGCTTAGGGAGGCAGCAAGCAGGGTTCTTGCTCTTAAGGAGAAAAGAACACTGACAAATGCCGTTACTTTTTGTTACCTTGGAGCGACACAGAACGAAGTAGAACTTCCATCTATTGGGGAATACAAAACTGAGTGGGAATGACTGATTTACCTCTTTAGTCCTTCTGGGAGGTAATGCGCAGTGGTGCAACATGAGGCCAATCTTTTGAGCTTGTATTATATGGGTTTCATTCTAGCAAAGCATAAACCCTATGTTCAGCTGATCTTAGCAAACCAGTAACTTTTTTTCCCTGTCAGTGTTCAAGATTACCACTTCAATAATGTTAAACTCGTGCAGCAAATGCGAATGGTGTGACGAGGACGGAATGCCTGAAACCTGCCTTCCTCTGGGTAAAGCGGGCAACTTTGCCATATTGAGTAAAAAAACACTGGAATCTGAAAACGTCCTCATCCCTGCTGAGGGAGGACTTTTTTTTTTCTTTTCTTCTCTAGCACAACGTGTGCCAATGCCTGCACCATCTCAGAAGTGAAGAGAACGAAAACACCACCTCTTAGTTCAGCCCAGGTTGATTCAAACAGGCAATAACAAAACCCATGACAAATACGCAGAAAAAAAAATAAAAAAGGATCTCCAGCTATTTCCAATATAAAAGAGTCTCTCTCTCTCCGCACTGACACCTTGAAAAAAGACAGACCCTGCATGGCATTAAAAAAAAGAATTAAACAAAAACCTCCTTAGGAATAATTTGCAATGTAGCTCTTGGTGCTAAAGCCTAAAAAAATGTCAGTTTATATAAACAACTAACTGAATTTTATCCACACCAATTATGGACATAAAGAAAAAAACCCCATGAGATGGATGGCACAAATTCTGCCATTTAAGCAGTATTTTCTTTAATTGGGAGTTTATATTCAGACACCTTTCCTGTAAGACCCTGCTTACACGGGCATTATTTTACTGGGAGACAGTGGGCACAAGATGGAATTACCCATATATAGTTGTGTAAACGAGGGTCTCTATTCGAACTTGGAGTGACTTAAAGCTGTGAAACACTCCCCATACTCTAAAAAAAAAATCAAACAAAACCCATCCTGCTCAACTGAAGAAACTAAACAATCAATATTATGGAAGCATAACAGAAAATGTCCTCAAGAGAAAGTCACATGAAGTTCCCCATTTATCAAACGTTGTAAGCACACGCTTACACCAACCCCTATTCAGGACAGTACTTGAGTGCATGCCTAACATCCAAGTATGTGCTTAAGCCCCATTGACTTCAGAAAGCTTACCTGACTTCAAGTTAAACATATGCTGAACTCTATCCCAGCAAAGCATTTAAGCATGTGATTAAGGCCTTGTGACTCTATCTGGGGTCTTAAACTGCCAGGATAGGGCAGGAAGTGAGACCTGAGTTTTCAGAACAGAAACGCTTTCACCAAGGGTTGCCCGATTATTCTGTTTGTCACTACAGCACATTCTCATGGCAATGGTTTAGGCCACAATTCTAATGAAGCAAGTACGTATCAAACCCTCTAATCTGAAGAATGATCCGGGTAAGACACAAACAACCTGGTGCATCCACGTCTAAAACTAGTAAAGGCGTCACAGTTACATCTATGCAGCAACTCCAACCCTGGTTACGCTGCTGTTGAAGCCTGGCTGGCTCTTGAAACAAAGCTCCCAGTCTACACCACAGACAAGTACCACTGGTGAAGGAGATGAAGAACCAGGGGTGTTAAGTCTAGATACGTGACATTAAAGTTTAATTACTTTAGAAATTGATTATGGAGGAAATTAACCCAGTGTTAAAGGGCAGATGTGTCACAGAAAAGTCTGATTTCCAGGCAGTGACAGATCAGATTTGAATAGAGGCAGAGCAGCAGCATCGCAGAGAGGTCCCTGAATCTCAGAGAATGGGACTTGTTTGTAAGTGAAGCCCAAGACTGTGAGAAAACCTTTAGACCTGCTTTGCCTGACTGTGTGCACAAGGTATCTAAAAACAGAGAACAGGGCTTCCCTTTGCCCTTCCCAACACTTGGCAAGGCAAGTGCAGTGAGGACAGGGCACAGACTCTTCAAAGAGGTGTCTGAATCACAAGGGAGCAAGAAAGGCATCCTTCGCCTCAGGACGGCCCCTTGCCCTCTAACAAGGGAGTGTTGGGCTGCCTGAACACGAGAATCCTTTCAGTCCACCCCAAAAAGGCCACAGCTCCAACAATAGCTCTTCACTCGCCTCGTGTGCTACCACCTATTCCCCAGTCCAGCTGTTACCTGCATGCAGTGGTAGTGTGTGCTTTTCCCATTCAGGTGGCAGCCGTGATAGTACACGCTACAGTCATCCAAGGGGCTGAAGCGCATGAAGCCGTGCTGGAGGGAATTATCACGTTTCTTGTGCATGTTGTAATGCCGAATCACATCCTGTTTACTAGTGAATCTCTGGAGAGATACAGAGACAGACAGTGAGACACACGTGATGGGAGTGGGTGAGTAATCCTGGGGGCAGGGTCATTTTTTTTATTGTTGTTGTTAATAAACTTTTGGTACCCAGAGTTTAAAGCTCAGCAGTAATCACCCCAAGAGAGTCACATTATTAAGGAATTGTGTGCAGATATCTTCTTGGCAAAGGGATAGTATCTACACATGAAAAGTTGTAAACATGACACTGGGGTGATGTCCAGAATGCTCTCCCTGCAGCTTTAAGACTGCAATTCTTCTAACGTAATTTTAGCTTCTGCTATCTCAAGAACTGCTATAGTTAGAAAGCAAACCAGTGAACTAAACAGCCTACAAGAGAGTAATCCAAGCTTCCAAATCACTCACTGTAGTGGTTAGCAAGACACTGTCTGCCACATTCATGTCAGGCTAGAAACTGGGAAAAACACTCTGGTCTTTCATAGTATCTTCCCATTCTAAGTCTTCTGCCTCCCCTACATGGCAGGACAGCTTTATTAGGAAAACAGAGACACAGAACTCTCTTCCAGTCACAGAAGAAGATGGTAGTAGAGCTCAGGGCTAAATCTGTATGACCAGAATATCCTGTTCATCCTCTACCTGCTTGAAGTAATGAAGGGGTACCCCGCTGTGAGAGCAGGCTAAGTGCCTTTAAAATGAAGCTTTTCATTTCTATTTCCCACAGACATCAATATTTAACAGTGAAGGTGGGAAAGTAAATCTGTTTTGTTTTTTTTTAAATAAATCAATATCCATTTATTTTGAGGAGTAATTGAAAAGGCCTGTATTCTAATGTTTAACAACTTTTCTAGTCTCCCTCATAGGAAACAAATTATTATCGCTTCTACTTTTTCCTCCTATAGTATCAATCCTGATCAATCTTGTTGGTATTGGCATGGGAATATATGGATATAGATTTCAACAGGAATCCCTTAGAGGCTGGAGGTATGATTTCCCAGAGCGTACACACAGGATTGCTATTGCCAATCATTGTTAATTTGTGCCCACTTATTACAGAGCGTTACTTATTCTAAAATATATCTCAGCCATAAAATAATTTGCATTTTAAAAAGCAGCCTAAAACCTTATTCCCTGTGAGACCAGACAGCTCCTTTGCAAGCAGCTTCCAGACTCCTTAGGAAATAATCATGAGGCCAATCATAATAATGGGTTTTCCTGTCTTTCCATCCTTTGTGTTTCTCTCTTTCTGCTGCAGAGATATCTGTGTCACAGTTGGGACAGACATCTCGATTACCAAATGCTCGGCTAGGAGGACCACTACGTACGTCCCAGAGACAAACTCTCCTGTGATCAATAGAAGCCCATAGCCAAGCTCAGCAGATCCGGATCAACTTCCTCTGCTGTGGTCAGCCTCATTCCTTTGAGACCCAAAGGTCTCCTGGGGTAGGGCTGAAGTTGTCTCTGATGCACAGCGGAGGCAAACTCTGGGATTCCCGCTTACATGCACGCAGCCTGACCACAGAAATGGCAGTGTCAAGCTCACAGACCTGGGAAGAGGGTAAACAAACACAGCACGTGACTCGGCTGGCTTGACGTCGCTACCCTGGCAATACTCCCAGTAATTACAGCATTGCACATGCTCCTGCCCCCACGCTTTCCCCACAAATCCCGGACTGCTGCTGGTCTTACTGGGTGTTTTGATGCAGATACTGCTGCTACAATGTCACTCAGGCAGCAGGAGGGAGAGAGAGACTAACAGATCAGCGTTCCCTAGTTTCAGGCACAATTTGTAACACACTAGAATTTATTCTCCTGGTTTCACTAATGCAAATCTGGAGTAGTTCCCACTGACGTGAGCCGATTTACATTCTGCTCTTTGGTATAGTGGTCTGGGTTTGGTTAAATGGTGTTAGATTGGGTTAAAGGGGAACTAAATAGGATTCTAGCAAGTTCAAAATGTATCCTGCCCTGATCCAGAGCAGAAAAGTGAAGAGGCATGTGTGTGCACGGGGAGGAAAGCACAGGAGGACACGCATCTCGCCCTTTGCATTCAGGTAGCTGTGCTGCCAACTTTTTACCATTCTTTTACCTGGTAGTTGCACTCTGGGTCAAGGCAGTGGTAATGTTCGCGATACTGGTATGCACAGTGTATGTGTCCACAATGCTGACTGCCAGAGAACCTGCAAACGTAAGAGGAGGACAGAAGAACGAAGGGAGAGAGAATAAAACAGTGTCCTGATAGTCATGCCTGTAAGTAAGGTACAAGGCAAGGAAGTCCCCTTCCTGCTTTCATCCCACATATTTATGGCACTAAACCCCACCTCCTTTATCCCCTCCAAGGATGGTGACCCTCCCACCTTCCTTTTCTTATTTGTCACTATTTAAAGGTGCTTCTTGAGCAGGATTGTTCAGGTCTTTTACATCCCTAGTCTGTCTGTCTTTCCCTTTGAAATTCATCTCCATTATCTAAGTTGCTTACTTGGAGAAGAGTAAGAAAGGAGGGTTCCTTGGATTAAGTATTTTACAATTCTGAAATTCTCAAGTGTGAGTTTAGATACCACAGCAGTGAGTTTAGAAATCTCCCATGCCAGAAGACGACAAATAAACGTTGGTCAAACACGGATTCTAAATGCTAGGTATATGCCCACCTAGTAGGACCTCAGAAAAGCTCAGGCATTCATTTGTTTGTATGAGTTCTGTCTCACGACTTTTTCATCACAGTATGGTGTCACACTACAGAGAAGACTGCGAACCAGTGGATTACATGGTAAGCCACACAGATGGAGCATGATCATGGCAGGATTACACGGAAATTTTCAATAGGATGGACAGATGAACGGAAAGCTGGGTGAGATGGATCAACAGGAACAGAACAAAGCATCACAGGCAGACCATCTCAGCCCTGTGTGTGCATCTTCTCCCATGCATGACAGCCCTGATAATCATTATTTTCCATGTGGATACACTATTTGCTCACAACAAAAAAATGGTGCAATGCAAAAGAACAGGGTTTCCAGCCTGCCTCTGAGTGCAATTAAAAGCAGAACACAAGAATCAACAGCCAACAACATGCACCCAATCCATTTCTGCAGGCCACCACTGAGCATTCCACACAGCAAATCTGGAAACTCCTGACATACAGGGTGGGGAAAAAACCCAGAGAGGCAGAAATGCCATATAGTATCTACATACAAACAGGCAGTACACAGAATGTATTGACTGATAGACACATCAGTAATTGGCAAAAGGGGACAATCCAGTAACAGGCTAATCAGTGCGAAGAACTCTCTGATGTATATTCTAGAGGACCCTGGAAGAGCTGCAGAGCTTGAAAGGGAAAAACAGTGGAGAGAAGGGGACTCAGAGGGGAAACATTCAAAGATAAAGTACCATCTGCTCAAAGGTTCCTCAAAGGTTCCTCACGTCACTTAGCGCTAAACACAGCAGGAGTGCGTATGATAAAGGGCAGGGGAAAGAAACAAGGACGGGCGATGGGTAAAAAGGAAAAATGAGAGGAGTGAGGGTGTCCTGGGGCAATCAAGGAACAGGGCAGGAGCAGGGAAGTTTCTGGATGGTCATAAGGTGAGGTAACGTTAAGCTACAGGATAGAAAAAGTCGGGATGAAAAGCAGTACTAAATAAGGCATTTCTGCAGCACAGTAAGGAAGAGGAGGTCAACTGTGGAGACAGCAGGGCCTCTAGGAGATGGAAAGGGAACTTAATTGACAGAAAAGATAGACATTGCTAAAAAATTAAATGACTTCTTTGCCTCAGCATTCACAAAGGGAGACAGGGACAGATGCCAGGAGCAGACATGCCTTTCCCTGGGGAAGGAGAAGAAATACTGCAGGAAATCAGGATCACGTCAGAACAGGTGATTGAGAAACTGGAACAAACCTCAGCAGCGGAGAAGAAACAAACCACAAGGCAAACAGCAAGGCTGGCTGCACAAACAAAGGTGTGGAACTGAAAGCAGAGGAAGAGATTCCTGCTCAGCACCTGGGCAACTGTGAGGCTAGTGCAGGGCACAGGCAGCAGCCTGAGTCCCCGTCGCCTTCACCAGGCACACGCAGCTCGGCAGCAGATCGAACTGACTGGTCCTGCTAGTCCAGGGCTTTGTGTCGGCAGCACCACCAGCAGCTTTAAGGAAAGAAATCGCTCTGTGGAAAGCTTCTTCCCTCTTCCACTGATGAGATGGGGAAGAGAGAGCGCAGGACTGTGCAGGGCTGGAGAACTGTGGAGCACAGGCCAGGCAGAGAGAAGGGGAAGATAAACACCTCGCTGATAAATATACACCTTTGAAGCAAAGCAGTCCAAAATATTATCGAAAGCAAGGAGGCAAAATGACCAGAGATGCCAACCGCAGTAAAAGAAGGGCCAGACACCAAAGAGATCTGACTGTATGCGATGAGTTACTACAAGCATCCAAGCAGGAGTAACTCACAGGCTCAGCTTTAAAAGCAACAGCTAAACAAGCACTCTAGCACTTCAAACTCCTACCCTCCTTTCCACGTGCCACGGAAAGGTGTGTGTATGTGGTGTCTACAGTGCAGGAAGGGAGAGGCAAGTGTTCTACCAAACCCTGTGCCTGGGGAAGGAGGGAAGCGGCAGACACAGCACAAAGGGGAAATTCTGCTCCTTCAGTCTGTAAGGTTAGGCTCCTAAAGGGTTATATTCATCCTGTGTTTCTTCTGACACTTGAAACAGTTCAAAGCTATTAATTTTTAAAGCACAGCATCTGTTTAGCTTTTTCATAACAGGAAAGCTTACACACCACACACTTACACGTATACACACGCGCACATTTACATGCACGTACTCTAAGGTGCATCAACACCCTTCTTAATTTACATGAACGTACCCACAATTTCCATGCACACGAACAGACACAAACACACCTGAAAACAGCAAACTCACAGACCATTTAATCACACTGATATGCAAAACCAAACTCCCAAATTGCCCATAGAGGCACACAGATTCATTTTCACAAGAACAACCCCCTCCCCTTACTTTAATCTGTTCACTTTTTTTTTTTTTTTGGCCAGAAAGAACTAGCCTTGATCTGGCAGGAGTTAGAAAGAAAAACCAAGATAAATAAATAATAATAAAAATAATAAATAAAGAAGTCAGCATGCTTAGAGAGTGTTTACAGACTCATTACCCTGTAACGACGATGTGAAAGAAGGAAGAAAAAAAAACCCACCCCAATTACAAGGGGGGAGGAAACCCACACAGAAATAAATATTTAAGCAAGTGCTGCCAGAAGCACCATCTGCTGAGGCACTAATAATAATAATAATAATTTTTTCTGTGGTCTTTTTTTTTTTTTAATTATAAATATACGGGG
>Ga0065711_1030417_pt1 | contig 32580 bp, 15 predicted proteins | sample Hoacrofraction12_FD_59098 | JGI IMG/M metagenome (GOLD analysis project Ga0065711, IMG submission 59098) | Hoatzin crop microbial communities from Cojedes, Venezuela - Epithelial fraction 12 v2 (version 2) | ecosystem: Host-associated > Birds > Digestive system > Esophagus > Crop | place...
TTTTTTTTTTTTTTTTTTTTTTTCAGTATAATGATTTAGCAGCAAAGCCTCAGTTCATTTGGGGGGAGAACTAAGAGACCAAGAACAAAAATTAACTAATGAGAGTGCAGTAAGAGACCCACTGCTTTTGGCTATGGGCTACCAGCCCTTCTGAATGAGAACTCATTGAGAATGGTACAATAGGGGCCTGTAGCAAGGCCAAAACAATGGAACAGCAGCTCTTTCTCAAGCCCTTTGACCATACTGGCAGAGAAATGTGATTAAGATTCACATCAAGAAGCACAGACAGTTTTCACTGCACAAAGACAGCCATGGGAAAACTCTTTCTGAATTACTGTTGATGGATACCTCTGAAATAATGCAGATGGTTATTTCCAACCTAGATTCAAGAATGTGTCTTCCAAGCTCACCATTTTAAGCTAAAAAACACAGGAATTTGTTTCATGGAGCAGCAACACAAACCGTGCTGAAATTAAGTGTCTCCATCACACGTGTGAGCCCCAAAAAGCCCCAAACCAGTGGTGCAGAACTGCCACATCAGTTTGTCCAACTCTGGGCAACAGTTTCACGTTTTTCAGCCTGGAGAAGCAGCTGGAAATCGGAGTCCTTCTGCAAGCACTCAGGTCTGCACACTGAGACAGAAATCTCAGGAGATTGAGCTCTTGGCTTTTTCAGCACTCCTGCCTCTGGATCTGGGCCAAATGGCCTCCTCCATAATCCTTCTGGTGCTCTTCTGGCCATCAGCCTCAACCAGAACTTTAAACGGAGGAGAAGTGAGGAGTTAAGCTGAGCCCACTGGCCCATTGAAGAAGACTCTGCTTCTCAAACCACAACATTTCAAGTGTGATATACAGCTGTGCACCAGCTATGCCTATTCCTGGCTGACTCATCTGTTCCCACAACTCGTAATAGAAAGCAGTCGTAATAGAAAAGCGGAGGTACCTGGTGGCTAGCAGGGGGTAGGTATGCAGAGGGCTGAACCAAGCTTCCTTCATCCGCGGCATGCTCTCATATATTAAGAGGTCTTTCTCCGTCAAGACCACTAACACTGGCTTCCAGTGCTTCTCGTTGTCTCCTGGCACCTGAAAAAGAGCAAAGTCTCAGTGAAACAACAAGAGAGAAAGCTAGCATCGTGCAAAGCCTGACGGTATGAACATGTCGAGTCCTGGGTGAGATAATGAACGAAAGAGAGTTTTACTTCTTTGGCTTTTTGACCTGTCCAACCTGAATGTATAACCAGCTGCAGAAGAAATGAAGTGCAACAACATCTGCTGCTCTCACCAGCACTGCCATTTCCAGCCCTCCTTGCAGCCTTCCCTTACTACAGGCTACTTCACAAATGCAGCAGTGGAAGAACACCGAGACAGAGCTGGCTGTTACTTAGCCATGGTATGCGTGAAAGGACCCTAAATGTATATTTATAATGTGCACCATTCATGTGTAGCTGGCACATCAACCTGAGTGCTGGACACTGCTGCTGCTGTCTCTGTTTTCATGAGCGAATAAAGCTGCAACATCACTACTGTTAAAGAGTGTCAGGTAGTAAAAAATAGTGGTTTGGGAGCAGATGCTGCTTTGGGAGCAGTTCACATGCTTCTCCCTCCTTCATACTGGTCTTCCAGCTTTACAAGTGCAAATTTATAAAGAGATCCAACCTAAACACGGGGTTGAGCTGAAGCATTGACTCAGCAATGGATCTGCATCCACATTTCAAACCCATCTGTATAAGATGTCTAAAGACTGGGGCACTGGAGCCCTTTACTGACTGCAGAATCCAGATGTTGAATTGTATTTTGCAGGCTAGACATGTGGTAGTCCACGGGGCTACAAAACTACTGTTATGGGGACCAAGTACGGATCCTGGTTTTTACTACTTCTACTCTGGCAGCATAGAAGTGTCTTAAAATAGATGGGAATATGAAAAGGTCTTAGTTTCAAGTAACAATGAAGCTCATGTCTTTCACAGACAAATTCGTTGTTTCCCTTTTGGTGCACATTAAGAAAAAGAAACCCCGTTACTCAGTAACGCTCACAGCCATGCTTTCAAACCCAAACATCTTGGCTGGGTACTAAAGGGAATGAAACAAATTCTGAGATTCACCAGAGAATCTGTTTGTCTACATGACGCCTCCATCAAAACCTTCTCTGGCAAAGAGAAGTTGCCTGGGCTGTTTCATGGGTGACATCAGCCTACTTGCCATGGCTGTGCATCATTGGGCACATCACTGGGTGGAGAAACACAGAAAGGGATCAAGTTGGCCAGGCTAGGCCTAGCACAGCCAGGAATGGTGATTCAGGTCCTTAAGTATGATGTGTTGGAAGTGGTGGATTCAGATTGAGATCCACATTTGAAACACTTGTATTTTATATGAAGACAGGGTCCCACAAATTTCTAAACTTTTAAGACCTTTCAAGACAGTTGTAAGATAGCTTCGCACCAGAACAGCAATGCCGAAAGCAGATCTTAAACTAAGATTTTTGGTTTGCATAATTGTTAAGAGGTATTTTGTCTTCTGAATTAAGCTCTTCCAATAATCATATTCCTGTTTACAGCAGTACTTGCTCATCGGTTGTTCATGTCTGTGTGTTAATCAGCTTAAAGTCATAAATGGCTCATCCTTTCGATTTCTTCAGAAGCATCAATACTTCTTTACAGTTTTCTTGTGGTGACAGTTTCTTGAAATGCAACCTTTCATTTTCAAATAGGGCTGAACAGACAAGCCGCATAATTAACACACCTATTAATACACTCCAGCAAGAATGCAAAATTTAGAGTTCTCGCAGCCCATATACTATGGAAATATTCATATGAGCAAAAAGCATCCTTAGGTTCTTAACACCACAGTTATTAACTACACCCCAGTTCCTAGCACGGGAACAAAGAAATAAATGTTACGGTTAATGTTAACATTTAATTTTTGAGCACCTGTCTGGGTTCTTTAACTAGAAAGATTTTAGTACTTTCTTTCAAAGATTTCCAGAAAAGAAAAAGGAAGATAAATATGGTCTCTCTCATAGGATAAAAAAACAGGATCTTCAGATCCATAACCTGGAGGAGAAAGTAGGCACCATACTGGGCTGTTACTTCTTAGAGTCATAGAATTATAGAATTATTAAGGTTGGGAAAGACCTCTAAGATCATCAGGTCCAACCATCCATGCAACACCACCATGCCTGCTAAAATACATCCCGAAGTGCCACATCTACACGGTTTTTAAACACCTCCAGGGATGGGGACTCCACCACCTCCCTGGGCAGCTGGTTCCAATGCCTGACCACTCTTTCAGTAAAGAAATTTTCCTAATGCCTAATCTAAACCTACCTTGATGCAACTTGAGGCCATTTCCTCTTGTCCTATCACTAGTTACTTGGGAGAAGAGACCAACACCTGACTCACTACAGCCTCCTTTCAGGTAGTTGTAGAGAGCAATAAGGTCCCCCCTCAGCCTCCTCTTCTCCAGACTGAACAACCTCAATTCCTTCAGCCGCTCCTCATAAAGCTTGTTCTCTAGACCCTTCACCAGCCTTATTTTTCAGTTCTGTGACCACCAGCAACCCAAAGACTATGGGAAGCTCCTCACAGCTTTTCTGCAGAACCATCCTGCCTGGGTAGCATTTTCAATCATAAGCTTTGTTATTAGGTGGCTGGTCGGTTAACTGGGACTCCAGAAACTTTGGGAAACACTGTTCCTTGTAAGGCAACCACAACAAATGGAATAAAATTCATTTTGCCAGCTGGTCCCACAGCTGTGTGCTGGACAGCTGTAAACACCAGAAGCCAGAATTTCCAGCATGGATACTGCAGCCACCACCTGCACAGCAAAGTCCACAGCATTGCCCCTGTTCTTCCCAACAGCAGGGTGACTATAGAGAAGATGTGGCTCGGCCATAATGTATTGAAGACTTTTTCTCAAGAATAAGTGACCTTATACTACCTCTCCTTGTAGGATGTATCCCCTGTTTGTAGGGTGTGTACTGGGAAGGGGAGAGAGGAGAACAATGTTTGCCTGTGCCCTGCTCGGAAGCCCTCCCCAGTAAGAAGGGCCATGCGACACATATTTTAAACACATTTTTAAAATCTTGCTGGGACCATAGCTGTCTCACTGGTAAGGAATGCTGGTGTAAGCAATACTGCTGCTATTTCAGACCTGAAGACGGATTTGTGTGCCTGAAAGCTTGTCTGTTTTTTTTCCAACTCTAACAGCTGATCTAATAAAAGATATTGCCTTTCCTTGAAAACCTTGATATACATTACTGTTCCTTGATTTCGCTGGGGTTTGGAGCAGGCTTTAATCGCTGATGCCGTGCTGTTCAACAGGCAGCTGGCACTTCTGGAAGGTGGCAGAGAGAACACACTGTCCAGTAAACGGTAATCGCAAATTTTACAAAGGAAGAAGAGAGACTGCAAAGATACTATTAGTCTACAGGGCACAATCAGTACAAATCAGCATGGGAAATTAAACCAGATCAAGCTAGTGTCATACCAAACATGAGTATAATAGCAAATTACAAAATAAAAGCAAAAACCATGCTGCTTACAGGCAGCTAAGTGAAGGATTTGTTCAAGTTTTAAAGGTTTTAAAATCTGACATACCATAAAGGTGACACGAAATACTTCTGTAAGAGCAAATTCAAGTATCATCTGAGATACATTTTAGAGGCACTATTGTAGACGATGGTTAGGGCCAGCCTCTCTGCCAGAATTTTGCAGAGTTCTGGCACTTGTGCTATAGCGTCTTTGCTCCAGTTCCCACTTGCACACACACAATTCAAAGTGTGTTGATCTGTGTTGTGGAGAAATAAAATCATCATCCACTCTAAAGAACTTTCCAAACTCGTTCCTTTTTCAAAGTCAAAAATGCACGATCAAATCTAGACGAAGAAGAGAAAAGAAAAATCAGTACTCCTCAAACCTCCCACCGCAATGAAACGAATGAGCACTTCTGGGCACTGTGGAGGTAACTCCAAGCAGCAGGTACCAGCAGGTACCAGTGACCCCTCTCCATGCTCTGCTCATCTCCGCTGAGGATACTGCTTATGTTCCCAGGTGAAATTCCACTACAAGTCAATGAAGCTGTAAACATTTATACCAGAAGCAAACTTGTGTTTTTTTTCTTTCCTAGACACACTGTGCCTTTAGATCAAAGTGTTCAAGTACAAACGTGAAAAGGGAGAACATATTCCAACAAAAAACCCCAAGTGCGATGAAGCATCTTTTCTAGGTAGCAAGCTCAACGCTACCCCTGCAGCTGTGCTGTGACTGCTGGTTTTCTGGCAACTGCTCACGTGCGTAAGGCCACTGCTTGCAATGAACCCTCAAAGAGTAACTCCTCTGATACATAGCAAACAACATCTCCAAGAGGAGCCAGCTTGTTTTCCCTGCAGGCGATGGGGACCCTTGGCCCCTTTAATGGGTATCACAGCTTCCAAATCTTTAATAGTTTTTACATGTAATTAGTTGTCATTAAGACAACGGGCATCTCAGTGGAGATAAATCCTTTTACAAACGGTTTGGCCCTTTGCTCTTTCATCTGCCAGGTCTCCTTTTCATAAGGATTTTCTTTGAATTTCAGTTATTCACCTACTTAAGGCTGCCAGGAATGGATGAAAGAATACTTCTAATCTATGAGGCTCACAGATAATTAAATTAGTGGCCTCAATCTACTCTGGAAAGCTGTTTTATATTTTCATTAACTCAAAAGGGACATTTCAATCACATTCCCTGTTTAGTAAACAAATTATATATTGCCAGCAGACTCCACTGCAGCAAGTATCCAAAATGTGGCCTTTCAGAGAACTGCTGTGATGGTAGCCAGCTTACGCTGACAGTAAGTGGTTTAACCCCCTCTACCACCACCCCCTCCCAAATCCAGGAGCTACTCTATCGTCTCTCACACAGAGCACAGGAGGAGCGACCAGCAAAGAATTTTCTGAAACTTTTTTTGCTATTTTCCCTCCTCCTTCGCTTAAAATCTCTCCATGCTGACAAAAGCCAGCTTCCACACAGGCTGGGATATGTTCTGCTACGTATTTCTTGCCTTTTCATTGTCTTTAGATGAAGGGCTACGTCCATGTTCAGAATAAAAATTTGATTAATTTACAGAAATCTACTTGTCAGTTCCTGACAATAACAGCTGGGACTGAAAAGGATTTTTGCAAGACGAACAGCAACGACGCAGAAATAACTTTGTGCAAACCCCAGCATAGGCAACAAGGCTGGTACTTCTGCGAGCTCACTTGATGGGAGGCGATTTGCAGCGCAGGAGTGGGTGTGAGTGACAGCCGAAGGCGGCAGGGGATGTCAACACCTCCCACGCCACGCGCAGATGAGATGTATTTTGCTGCTAAATGTTGTAGTTTTAAACAGGAAATAATGTGCACATTGTTTAGAAGAGAAAAAAAAAGAGCTAATGAAAACGTGTCTGCTTTTGCTCTTCTCTCTCTTTGACCTCAGTGACAGCTCAAAGGTGGCTTGTGCCGTTATCGGATCTGGTTTACAGTCGGCGCACATGCAAATATCCCCCAAAGGGCACAACATCGCATCCCACGAGCAGCGAGCGAGCAATGCCCGCGCTCGGCTGGGCCAGGGCCCCGAAGGTGAGGCGGAACCGCAGCGGGGACCGCGCCGATCCCGCCCTCGGGCTCTCCTGAGCAGAGCTCCAGGGTACGCCAGCAGCTGCGGGTACGGGTACTGCTGAGTGCAGACAGGACACCCGTTCTCAAGCCAGCTCTGTTCAAGTCCGAACTCCTTCTAAACAACCTTTAAAATGACAAGACACAAACCAGCTTTTGTCAGAAGTAACACAGTCAACCACATCAGCACGACAATATGTTCAAGCCACTCTCTGGACTAACAGGATTTTCAGACAGCTCTGGCTCAAACCCAAATACCTCTAAACATCAAGAGAAGCACCTCAGTCCTCTGCACTCACTCACACAAGAAAGACAGGTGATCTGAGACCTTTCCTACAGCCAAACAAGAATGTCTGACCCTGGTTTTGTAGTGGAGATTTGCTCCAGAGCTCGGTGAAGTCAACCAGAGTTTTTCTAATGACTCTTTAGGTTTTGGACTACAAAACAAGCCTTGGGAAACAAGCCTGGCGGGCTGCACGTCTCCCACATGACAGAGAAGATGAAGCCAAATTCTTTCTGAAGGTGCACAGCGAGAGGATGGGATTCATTACCCACGAGTTGAAATAAGGGAAATTCTGATTTGATACTCAGAGAAACTTTTTCCCTTTGTCGTGGTGGTCAAACACTGGAACAGACTGTGAAATGTCCACCTATCAAGATACTCCAGCGTGACTGGGCAAGGCCCTAAGCCAGCTCATCTAGTTGGCTCTGCTTAGAGCAGGGGGGCTGAACCACAGGAACTCCCTTCCAACCTCTATTATTCCGTAAGCCTGTGAAACACCAGAAAAAATGAAAGAAGCAGTCCAGATTTGGATCACAAAGTCATCGTTTAGGATGCCCTTGAGTTAAAGCTGGTTGTATAATTATTCTGTATGCATGCAGTTTTTCATGCGTATGTGTTGCATGAATGTTGCAGCAGTCATATAAAATGGTTCTTGCAGCTTAAGGGTTTGCAGGACAATTTGCAGTTACCTTGTACCTTGAAACACTTAGAGCTGTATAAAATGTGTGTCCTTGACCCTTCTGACTTGGTGGAGTTTAACCCTCTGGATTTCCTTTGCAGTAGATTCCTTGCAAAAGATACGGAATGTAAGGGAGTGGAAAACCCAGCATCACATAAACTTTATTCACTGTACAACATACTTTAAGTAAAAATATATTTCACAACTGCATGAGAAAATTTTAAAATCCTGATGTGTTCTCTTTCTTCTCAGGACTCATGAGTCCACAGAAAGTAGTTAACTAAATACACAGAAATCCAACTCCAGGGGACTCAAAAAAGAAAAAAATGGTCATTCATCTATTTTAGCAACGTTTGCCATGACCCAGCATCATTTTGCTATGCATGAAGTTGAGATCTGAAGGTCCGTAAGAGCTCTTTTGCAGTGAGACGGGAGACACTCTGACAATGTCAGGAATCTTTCCAGGGAAGAGCACGCAGGCAGAGACCCCAGGAGATGGTAAATGCCCCACACCATTTATTAAAGACACCGACCACTCTTCGTCTTAGAGACGGTGACAGGAACTCCACTGTGTTTTAAGAAGTATGCTGATGATTTCTGAGTAAAACACATTTGCTTCCATAGCACCTTCTTCAGACCACGAGAGCACTGTCTGAAATTAAGTAGTGGTAATTTAAGATAGCAAGGTTTTGCAAACAGCAAAGGTCCACTCCTGAATAGATACAGTGTTGAGCTAAATGATTCCTGCAGAAAAACCTACACTTTGCTATCTTCCCCCCCGCCCGCCCCCCCTTTTTTTTTTGTCGCTTCTCAGAAATTGCCAGGGAAGGGCATGGAGGGGAAGGGGACATTTTGTCACTCCAGGGCTGTGGCAAGGAGGACCTACCCAACCTCTAAGTCGCCAGGCCAGAGACAGAAGGCGAGTCTGACAGGTGGGAAGGTCCAAGCAGCCCAGCTGGCACTGGCAACCGAGGCTGACCAAGAGACAGTGGACAGGCCAGCTACAATTCAACTGGCCTTCAAAGCCAGTCTGACTGGGAACAAACCTGTGCTGGAAGAGGTCAGATTTTAAGTATTGCTTATAAAAGACATACAGGGGAAGGAGGAAAAAAAGGAAGGAAAGACCATTAACCTCGGGCTTTTCTCATCAGTTATACCGATTGAACCAAATGAACGGAAAGCCTGACGAGTGGAGGTGGGCACAAAGCTGCTATGTAAAAGCAAAAACCTGGGCAAAAGTGGAGACAATCACAGCAATCTCTCTCCCAGCACACTTACACCACACGTTAAGGATTACAGAATCATAGAAAGCTTTGGGTTGGAAGCGACCTTTGGAGGTCATCTACCCCAACCACCCTGTAGGGAGCAGGGACATCTTCAACTAGACCAGGTTGCTCAGAGCCCCGTCCAACCTGGGCTTGAATGTTTCGAGGAAGGGGCCTCCACTTGCTCTCAGGGCAACCTGTCCTGGTGTTTCACCACCATCATTGTAAAAAATTTATTTCTTATATCCAGTCTAAATCTACCCTCCCTTAGTTAAAAGTAAAGTGAAGACGCTACTAGCAGACACCTTTGCACCTCTTGTGTGCTCACGCATTTTGTGTATGCATGGCTTACCTATGGGCTGTCTGGGCTCTTCAGACTGCGAGCTGTAAACTTGCTTTCTGAAACACGTCTCATGAACACATCACAGAAAAGTTGGTGACAGCAACTGCCTGCAGTTTAACGAATATTTAAATAAAAATAACAGAATTAAAATGTGGGATGAACTGTACTTCTACGACACAGCTCAGCTCTGGGAGAGATGAGCAGCTGTGCTGTCTCCAAAATAAACACTGGACCTCAAAGCACAACAGTCCTAGTACTGAGGGAAAAACACTAAACTCCCCATTAAAATGGAGCAGCTCCCTTCCTCCAGTAAGCCAAGTTTGCCCTAGGAAACACTAAGAAGAACCATGGCGTGCTCCTGTATCTTCCTCTTCAGTTCAGGGAGCTATTTTGCACATCAGGATCAGCCCCAGAAGAAAAGGGATCATACCTGTGAACGGCTTTGAGTCAAAGACAAGAAAAGAGAGGGAGCTTTGGAAGCTCTACACATCTCCTGTGGTAGAGAACAGATACTATTACTCAGTGGTAGGGAAAACCAGTTTCCCCTAGGTATGCTCCAGGATACCAAGAGCAACCACTATTCTCTCTGATGTCCTGCAGGTTGCTATATGCTGGGGTTTTGCTGTGAGCAGTTTTCTGTTCAAGCCAAGGTGAAGCATTTTATGAGGGAGTTCATCATCATCAGTGGGGTATAACGCTAATTGTACAGGAGCAGAATCAATGCAAAGACAGCAGAGTTTCAACTCACTGTCTCTAAAGAGTCTATAATTTACAACTGAGTCTGACTTCAGCTGATCAAGTGGGTACCAGATTAGGATAAATGAGTAATAATACCCATTACATCAAAAGATACACACATCTCATCTTTCAATTCCACGAAAGTGCATGGATTTCTAATCATCACCTCAAGAACACTTGTCAACAGCGCCCAATCAAATGTGAATACTGGAGGTGGAGTTTCGATTTCAAAGCCGCTTGCAGTTTTTAATGATGGCTCAAAAACGTAAAATGCCATTTGAAATGATTACAGTATCTGTTTGGTGAAGGACATGTAGTCATCAATGTCTACATTACAACTATAGTGACTGAAATCTGTCCCAGAAGATGTTCTGTGCCTTTATCACACTGTCTTTCAGTCTCAGAAATGATGGCCCATCATGACAGGTACCTTTTCAAGACAGACAGATTGGACTACTTTACTCAAGGGTCATTACAAATCACAAGTGCTGGAAGAAAAAATAGTAGGGGAGCAAAACAGAGAGAACAAGATGTTTCTTTGTCATTGTTGTTAAGTTGTCCCAAGGACAGTCCAGAATACTGTGTCATTTCAGTCGATTGTGTCATTGATCAACATTCAGTAATACTGATGGACTGCAATGCAACTAACAACCTCAAACAAATGAGTGAATTCACTACATGCCCGGCACAAAAATGTATTATCTTCAAAAAACACTAATAAAATCTGTATGTTACACTCCACCAACTGGAATTTTGAACATGCTGAGAAATATTTGGAAGCCTTATTGAAAAAGCAAAAATGCAGGTAGAATCCTTAATAATTTGGCTTAATTTTGAAAAAAATGCAGAGCAGCCACAGGTTTTTGAAAAGTTTGGTGGAAATTAGTCGCAATTTGGAATCCAAACCTACTTATTAAGATGCCTAAGTAAAGATCTATCACAAAAAGTTCCTATATTTGTCTTTTTTATGATTTATTTATTTACCTGATTGTCATTTTCACAGCGACTCAATTATTTGAGACCGCATCTTTTTTTAAATGGATGGAAACAGAAAGTCTGTATCTCCACCATTACAACAACAGACCTCCACAAGCTGTCAAAGATACTCCAGGAACATACCTGCTCTCGTACTGGGCAAAAAAAGGAATGTAAACATGTAATTTTCATTAGAATTTGCTTATCAAATTCAAAATTTTCTGGCAGGCAGAGAGATTTTTTTTTTCCCCACAAACCCAGCTAAGCTCCCAGAGATCCCTGCCCACCAAACAGGTTTCCAGTTTGCCACACCCTGACAACCTGTATGGAGATCTGGAAGACCATCCAGTTGGTCTTCATGGTGGATCTCAGTATTGGTGGATCCCAGGGTGCCAGTAAAGGTAGGAAATACACAGTTCTTCCATTTAATATCCAATTCGCCGTCTTTCACTTCTTAACCAGGACAAAGTTGAATTTTAACAACTGTGTCCCTTTACAGAGCTCTGTTTGATTTGGGATTTGTTAGTTTTCTAAGGAATGGGTAAAGAACACAAATAGGATCTAATAAAAAAAGGCCAGTTGCCCCACTGAAAAGCTGAGAATATCCTTTTTCTGCCTTCCAGGAAGTCTTAAGTCAGTCACTGGTTCAGAAACGTGAATGCTTAGATTCACAGAAAGAGGGCTGAAGGTGACCTGAAAAATCAACTCATTCAGCCTCTGCTCAGGAAAGGACAGACTTTGTTCCCAAGATTTGTCTAGCCTGTTCTGTAACACCTTCCCTGACAGAAATCCCCAGCTACTCTATCGTAGTCCTTGGCCAGTTTCACCATTAGGAAATTGTTGCCTGTGCTGTAGCACATGCCACTGTGGTCCTGGGGGCATCATTACCTGCCTCGAAGACTAATAACAAACTATAATTTGTTTTTTTAGCTAAATATCTTTTTAAGATGGTCGTTACTCTAACCCTGCCAAAGTAACTTCAGGAGAGTGATGGTCACAGCAGAAACGGGTAAGTGGGGAGAATGCAGGAGAGAAAGATCAGAGCTAGAGGATTACTGCAGTTTGTTGCTGGTGCTGTGATTTGCTGGAGAGCTGTCACCACTACCTATCTGGTACGTGAAGGAATGCACACACATCCCTGACGTTGCAAAAATAACTGGCAAGGCAGCTTTAATAGGAAACCAGTATTACCAACTCTAGCCAGTCAAAGCTCCCTTGGGGATGTCAAGTGGGGCTTGAAAATCAGTCTGAAGTTTGCTTGGTATTTCAAACGCATTTTTAATTCTTGCTGATCCATCAAACCTTTTGCTTCGCTGCCATTCCACAGTTCCAAGCTTTTCTCTGTGGCTAGGAACCTACAATAAAAATGAGAGCTTAGCTTTCATAAAATCTCTTTATTTCAGAAGATGGCAGTAGAAGAAATATCCCTAAAGCAAAAGTATTCAAGCTATGAGGTTTGGACCTATGGTCAGGATGTGAGCTGCCACTTCTCAAGAGGCATCACTTTCCCAGACCTGATACTGCTTGTACTACCAGAGCTGACAAGATCACAGCCCAGGGGTTTATGGCATCAACTCTTTTAATTAATCTACTATCTACAACAAAAACGTAGCAAATATTGAAGGGCATGTGTTAATAGAAACTATGAATATTCAACAGAGCCATACAAGGAAGACAAACATAAAGAACCTTTTACTTGGCAGTTATCTATGCTGAGCTTTAAATTACCCACACAGGACAAATGGATTTAGTGCTGTGCCTTGTTATTTCATCTAGATTACTAAAAGGTACACAATTAGGGCCATCAATCTACAGACCCAAATCCTACAAATATCAGCAAATTACATGCTATAAGCCATGCAATTTTGAAAGCTAATGCTCTTTATCTGGTTCTAATTCTCTGTGTTTCACATTTTTGCAATAATCACAGCATTTAACTGCTCATAGGACAATCCTACTGAGAACTGAATATTTCTCTAGAAGAATAACTTGGGAGAAATAAAGTTAACTTCCAAAGCTAGTATAAACAGATTGTATGCTACAGGTTATCTCCCTGGAGCCAGGATGGGAAACTGAGGTTTCAGATTGAAGAATTATCCCCGAAATACAGAATTTAATAAAATAAAGAACTTCCTGGTAACAGCATCAGACTTTTACATCTCTTAACAAACCCATCCCATACCCAAAGAGAAATGATTTTTGGCACAAGAGACATACTATCTCATGAACCAACTGATCTCATCAGTGGAAGACTTTCCTGCTGTGGGCTAATAAATCACCCCAGCCAGCAAAGTGCCAGCCATTTACAGTAAGAACTGGCTGAGGATAACATGAACATCAGAGAGCAGCTATTACTTCTGCAGCCACAAGAAAGTGAAAACCCCAAGAGGACAAACACGTGTGAGTATTATCAAAGTGACTACACGTAATTCTACCCTTGGTATTAGAAACGTGTTTGCACTGAAGTCACTGGGAAATTTTATAAATTATTTCCTCCAGTTTTATATTAAGATAAATATTTGTCTTTTCTTTGAGATCTCTTTTGTAGTTTGTACTGGCCACAACATCTTACATATACCGGTATAAAAAAATCTTAAGCAACTCAGTAAGTAACACCAGTATAAAACTGCAAAAAGAAAATTAGAAAACCATGTATTTCAGTAAGATTGTCATATGCAAATATTCAAATAACCCATTTTAGAAGACTAGCAAACGGGACTGGATATTATACCAGTGGCTTCATACCAAAATTTCTGGATTTTTAAACACCATGTCCTCATTGGCTTTTTTATTTCCTTAGCCATATGGAAAACAGTCAGGGACAATTAACTATTTGTCAGAAAACAATCTATTAATTAACACCATTCTGTGCGAATGAGCTGAAAATCATGTTCTTTGCTTGCCAGAAAGCTTCCATTTCTGCCTCATGTTTGTGCTCAGAACTAAACATAGCTGCAGATACGCTGCTTGACATAACTGACCAAGGGAAAAAAGAACAACTGCTGCTGAGGTTTTTCAGAACCAGCAGCCAGCAAGTTTTCTAAAGATAGGTGGGGGGTCAGCAGGCCTTCACCTCTGCATCTCGTAAAATTCTTTACTGACAGATCTTTGATTAAACTGAGCAGCAATAGATTAAATCCCAATTAAGTCATTTATATTTGTGGCAGGGCTTGAAAGAGAAAAGAAAGTGAGGAGGGAGGGTAAATTACAGTGTTTTCTAGGCTTACCCTTAAAAATATGGGACCTGACTTCAATTATATTTATATCCATTCAATTCTACTGACGTCAATGGATTTACTCCTAAATTATGCCAGATGGAAATCAGGCTAGCTATTACCACATTTTCATGCATACAACCAGCACCCCTTTAAAAGTACTGTTTATTCAAAAGCATGTCCTCAGACAACATGCATCCTCAGACAACCCAGCTAAAATCAGAGGAAGGGGCAACCAGGGAAGCGGAATGCCAGGGGAGAACTGTGGAGTGATAGAAGAGGAAGGGAAAGAGGAGATCTGGAGCAAACTTCCTTTGCTTTATCTGCACGTGCACATAACCTTCACTGAATCCTGGGCACCAAACCGATAACCTCTGGGGCTGACACAAGACAACATGGTGGCTATTTGCTTCCCTAGTAGAAAATCAGTCTGTGGTCTGTTTTACTTCTGACATTGGTATTCTTCTACTTCAGCCTGCAATGCTGCTGCTTTCAAAACTTTGAACCCCTTTGCAGGTCCACGCGGGGTTACAGGTGCGTAAGTGTTATCAGTCAGCAGCTGGCTCCTCTAACTGTTTTACAGAACTGTTCACTCGCTTGGATGCGATCCTACAACCACAGCCCACTCCTTCTGCTTGTGCTTGCAAATATCCAAGCAGCTGTTTCAAGCTATTTGGAGGGGCTAGAGACCGAGGTTTTACTTGATGGTGTCCAGGCTAATGGAAATGGATGATGTACGTGACCTTTGATGAGTGCAAACAGCCCCTGTCCAATCTGAAGTGAAAGAAGACAGAGAAGCTAAAATTCCTCTCTTTGAGGTCTCCTTGCAGCTGTGAAGACTTAATCTCATAGGGTTATGGAAGGTTCAGAGAAGGCTGGTCCTATTTTTGCCAACAGGGGATTTTTCAACACCTTCCAGCCCATTCAACAATTTGTACCCTTGTCTGCACTCATGATCTCTGCAGTGCTTCGGTGGCTGCTCCTTCCACTGCCACCCTCCCGCAGGCTCCCGTAGCTCAGCTTCATCTCCCGATCTCTTTCAGTGCTGTCCCACTCCTCCCTTCTCCCAGGCTCTATTTGCCTGTCTGCACTCCTCCATTTGGCTTATGTCTCACAGGAACAAAAATCACAGCAGAGACACAATGTCTGATGTGTGGTTCCATGTTTCCTCCTTCCTCTGCCCTGCCTACTCAGATGGTTAGAGTCTGGAGCAGGGTCTGCTCCTGTTGGTACTGTTTGTGCTGCAACCTCGCACCACGGCGTTCCAGGTTTGGCTAGTCCCTAGGCTCTCTCACACTAACATAATTATTAATATTCTGTTATTAACAACAACAATCGCCACCAGAATCAGTGCTGCTCTCTTCCTCATTTCAAACTCTTGCAACAACAAAGCAAAAACCCCACAGTAAGTCAGCTTGTCCTCAATAATCAGCTTTCCCAAAAAAACACAAAAGCAGGAGGCCTCAAGACAAAAATGTCACGTAAAAGATTCTCACTACCCTGTGCAGCTGTGCGATCCCTCTCCACACTGCTCCTCTTTGTGATCCCTCCAGCTTCTGCCATCTCTTCCAGTCTGCCTTGGTAACATCTGCCTGCAGTTTTGGGCATGCATATTTAAACCTCTGTTTGGAAATTTTAGGTGGGAGAACGTTAATGCATTCTTTAACCCTATGATTCAGGGATCCAAAGAACATAGCAATAATAAGCATTTTTTAAGTGGAGTGAACACATGTGTGTGTTTAAACCTAAAGGTTTAACATATTCCCTCCCGAAGGACCCTGCAGAAAGACTCACAGGACAAGACAAAGCCAGAGACAACACCATAAAAGACTTCTTTTCATAATAATGTACAAACTTTTAATTCCATAAACAAATAGGTAAGCTTCTATTTCCATAACAGGCTTCTCCTCAAAGTGAACTTTTTAGAGCCATTTCCATAAACACCGCTGACATTTCCAGTATGAAGCACACCGAAGCAGCTATGTCCACGCTACACATCGGCAGCCTACTCTGGCCGACGGTTGCAACTATTTTCAGCACAAGATCAACAAATGAATGTTTGCACAGCAGCATCTGCTCAGCAGAAACGTCTAAATAAAAAAAGCCCCAACAATAACATGATGTGTTCACACAGTTTCAGGAATCTTCACTGCGGCTAACAGTCATTAGCATCTAGTGATTAAAACCCAGGTGCTTCCTTCCATCAGGGCTACTGTTACCGTACGAGCACCTGAAACTCTGGGAATCCAAACAACATCTGAGAAAACCTTTGGCAAGTCTGTTTGTCTGCAACAGCTTCACTACATTGGGAGCAACAGGTCCAAACCCCCATACAGAGTCTCCTTCTGATGTACATCCCAAAGCAACAGCCGCTTTAGGTCCAGAGCCCTTTTTTGTCCCCTGGCTATTGAGCAGGCGCACTGTGCAAGCCAATACACCCTTCCAAAGGACGGGGTGGAAATCCCTGTACTTAATAAAAATGTTCCAGGATATCCATCTAGATCTCCAAGATGGTCCCTTCTCTACCCCATCCCTTTCAGGCTGTTTTTTACCTATCTTGCATCCAAAGTCTAATGTGAACACTGAAGACTGCATCTCTATGAACTCTGTGAACTTCGGGTTTTTCCACTTGATTTCACTAGATTTTCTGTTTGAAGCAGTAACGGTCCTTTACCCTTCTTGACCAGTTTTCATTGCACAAAGAAGAGGACATAAAACCGTGTGTGACCTGTAGAAATCACATTTATTCTGTCTCTATTTCTCTGTCCCCTGCAGCTGGTTGTTTAGCGCTTGCATTAAAACTGGAAATGTTGCTTTCTCATGTAGTCATTGTGCAACTTTTCCTTCCTTCCCTAATCCTTCAAGCGAGGAAAATGGCCAGGAGAAGGTTATTGTGCATGTTGGGCTGTTTGTCCATCTCTCCATGGGGATGATTAGCAAAATACTCTCTCCTTAGATTTACAGTTGTAAAATGAGATCAAAATTTGGCCGTTCAAGGGATGTGTTACTGCTGGAAGTGATCAGAAACAGCTGCTTTCAAAAGCAGTGATGCTGGCTGTTTGTGGTAATTCAGCAAGTGGTCTTCAGAATTTTACTTGTGAGGACAGGAGAACTTTGTTGAAGTATTGCTAAATAAGGTATCTACTGATCAAAAAAATATAGCAATGCTCCCAAATTCCTTGCAATGCCACGATAATCATCAGATGGTAATCTCTGACAAGGTTAAATCTAATGTTATTCAATGGCTGTTCCCCAAAGTAGATTCCCTTTTGGTAGTAAAATCATTATCTTACTGTTTAAACATTCAGGCTTTCCTCTCTATTTCACAGTTCATAAAGCACCTTTATGGTGTCGAGGTTTTTTTTTTCCGAACAGACAGAAGATGGTTTGTTTTTCCTGCTTTGATTAAATCCTACATCCCACGAGCAGTGAACCTGTGATAGTGCTCTACTGTTTTTAATTGTCTCTTTCTATTAAGATGCCAGCACTGTACATCTTTCCTGCAGGCCCAGCGCGATTTTGCTACGTGCCTGGCATTAGCGCTGTCGGGTCCGAGGTTAATGTGTACACTGTACAACTCATTAGCTGTGCATTACTATCAGAGCCAAAAATCAACATGATTGATCCAACAATATGCTTGGGCTCGGGACTGAGACTCAAATGAGGTCTCACCGAAAGCAAAGGTCAGCAACTTGGCACAAATTTTGCTGCGCACAGAGAAAGCTTTTCTTCCAAACTATTCATCAGGGAAGGTACAAATGACAACTAATATGGGCCTCATTAAAAACGAGAAGAGGAAACCCCTTGGAGAGGGCAAGGAGGCTCCCTCGCCATCAATTTTTTTTTTTTTCCAGTCCTTTCCTAAAGCTTTTATTTACGTTACAGTAAAGACAATGTGGACCTTAAAGGTAGCTGTGGGGCTTGGGCTTTAGGAGACTCATTAGACTAATTATCTTGATGTGCACTATCAATTACTGTCCAGTTAAGCAGAGAGGAAAACTCTGCAGGCAGAAATAAATCTTCAGAACTGAAGGAACTGGGGGAAGGGAATAAAAGGATTTTTATTTTTATCAGCACTATTGTTTCTTTCAGTTAAAACTCCAGCACCAAAACATTTCCCATCTTAAAATAACTAAAATAAAACAGACGCTAGTTTAAGAGTGGGAGAGAGAACGATACAAGAAACCTTTTCAACCGTGGATTTGTTTCAAGCGCAGTTCTTACAAGGATTTCACTCCTAACTCAAGCACTCTTGCCACAGCCAGGCCCTGAAATCAGTACTTCAGAATATGCTATTTTACATACGGTATCATCATGTTTTTCTTCCTCAGTAAGCAAGGGTGTTGAAAATGCTATCGATACAACAATTAGGCTGCTCGAGAAATGCTTCCCTGCAGTCTCCAGAGTTGCTGTGTTGCAATGTAATTGTCTAATGGCCCATTTTTGTAAGGGCTGTCATGGTATTATGGGAATAATTTTATTTTTACAGGATACGATAATAAGGTAAAAGGCTGGTGTGAATAGCCTTAGGAACCTATTACATAAACAGAGGTTGAGGATTAAAATTGGACCGGATTTGTAGAGCCTGCATCAAGTAAATGTCTTGCCACACTGAAAATACATAATGCATACAACTTTTCCCTCTCCACTATTTTTTTTTAAACTCTCCTATTCTTCTGAAGGTCAGTCCCTCTTTCCAACAGAGAACATAGCTTCTTCTCAAGGTATTTTTAGAAAATCCGTTTATTTTTCTCTGTTAACAGTTGTTTGGCAAAACAGGATACAAGGCATATATTGCGTCTGCTTGTACCAGCAGCGATACTCTGCTCCTCTGCAACACCCCTCAAACATTAACCATCGGTCCTAAAAGCACTTGTGGGTAGAGACAACGCACCTCTGACTGCAAGCTGAGTGGGCGAGCAGGATGCAGCAACCGCTATGCAAAAAGACAGGGAAAAAAACCCCCAAAACGTCTTCCTCTAAATTAGGGCATTTTTACTAGGAACGGCTCCGCTTTTGCCAGAAGTTTTCTCCATGGGAATCAGCTGGAGGTCCTGGAGGGAGAAGAGCTGCCGGGCAGACAGAAGAGGGGTTTTTTATGGCCTATTCTGCTGCTTTCTAATCTATTTATTCATGTCATTAATCAAAAAGCTGAAATGGGAGTATTGTTGTGCTAGAAAAAAACCCCCGATGACTGGGGTGAGAGGAATTAATATCGGGCAGAGCCTGAAGGTCAGCATGCCCCTAATGGGCCCCTCTATTCCCCTGAAGGTGATTTTTAACTTCAGGAGCAAATGAGCACAAGGTAACTTTGAACAGAGAAACGCAGCTCCACGGCAACTTAATGTTTGGAAAATCTGGGATTTTCGAAGATAGACGATCCCTTTCCTTTCAAACTCCTTACACGCAGCCAGCAAGCAGAAAAATGCAGACAAACGAGCAAACAGACCCAGTGCAAGGGCGCAGCTCTTGTGAAACGCTGTCTTTCAAAGCGCTGTCTTTGTCAGCGCCCATCGTGTCGCAGCAATGTGTACTTGGGGCAGACCGGCCCCAGAGATGTAAGAATGAATCTGTTTGTCCCGTCGAACTGAAGTGGGATCTAGGGGCTGGAGGGTGAGCTGGGTGTCCACAGCACTGCTTGGGTCAGTGCGGTTGATGGGGGAGATGCTCAGGGCTTTCCTATTGCTCAGGCTGCATTTGCCTTGCTCTTTGTTTCAGCTGAGTTTGCCCCAGAGCATTGCCTTAATAGCAGCCTCCCCACTCTGGATAACCGTTCCACAGCATCTCCGAATGCCGAGGATGAGCTCCACACCTTCCCAAACTAACATGCCAGTCTGCTTTCTCCCACCCTACATCCCACAGCTGGGCAAGCCCTTTCCTACCCTGCCACTGCTGACACCCTACTTGCACCAGCGGAAGGAGGCAAAAGGAGACCAGTTGTTTCGTTGCTTCAGCTCTTAAAATAATTGGGAAGGGCACCCTCTGCTCCCAGCTGATGGCAGGGCTGGGTACAGGTTCAGCAGAGGTGTCTGCTACCTTATGCAACCCATGTTTTATTAAGGAGAGGCTCATGTTACATCGAATCGCATTTGAAAACCAGGGAGCATCACTGTCTCAAATTCCTTCACTTGCCTTTCTTGCAATACTTACTGTCAGAGGCTGAGAGAAAAAAGGCCTTTCGCCTGCTTCTGAAGGAAGGAGATCAAAGCCTTCCTTCACATCACACCTGTATCTTTCCTGCTTTTTTTTCCAACTGAACTTGACTGCAGATATGTTCAAAACACGGGCTTTCAAACCTGCAAAGCCTCAAAAGGTGAGCTGACCTGGCACGTGTGTGGGGGTATGTGGACCCTTTTGGACAGATCCAACAGCAGCTGCCAAGGCGAAAAGAAGGAGACTCCAACATCCTGAAAATTTAGCAACATCTAGAAAGAAAATCCTTCATCTACTAAAACCTAGAAAGTCCCTTGTCCAGCAAAATCCAGCCCAGCCCAGCCAAGCAGCAGTTCAGGTTTGGGTTATGTAGAAGAAAGAGTTAAGCATCCATGCCATGGCAGCCGTGCCGTGCAAAGCAGCCAGTGCTCAGGACCACGTCGGGATGTGCTCCCACAGCCACCACCCTGTCACGTTGGAGGAACGAAGAGAAACAGCTCCCACACCCCGGGGAGGCAGCGAACCCCCCCCGTTTCCTTTCTGCACCCTCTCCTCCTTCCAAGCTACAGCTCATCGTTTCCCCTCTCAAACCCTGCCCCAGGTTGGTCAGTGGGACATCTGCAGAGGTCCCTCTTGCAGCAGAGCCACGGGACACCACAGGGATCCCACTTGCGGTCCATGTCCCCCCTGCCCGCGCAGGCACAGCTGTCAGAGCAGGAGTCGCCTCTCCGGTCTCACCATTCCTCCAGACGCAGGAAGGGAGAAGTTAAATAAAACTTCACGGCAGGATGACATTAAAAAGCAACCTGCTCGTCATTCCCAGGGCTCACAGGAACAGCAGCAGCAATACGCTGGCTTTTGTAAAAGACGTTAAGCCAGTTGTCAGGATGGTCAGACCGAAACCGAGGGTGGGCAGGCAGGGCGTGATTACCTCTGCTGGGATGCAGCCAGAACTAACACGACCCTTGTGAGAAGGGCGAGGGGATGTGCAGGGCTGGAGTTTACACTTCAGCTCAATTTCTGAAAGAATAATTTAACACCTGCAAGCTACTGCAGGCACAATGGCGCTCGCTCCCCATTTAACGGTGCTCCGTAATTATCTGACAGAGGGGTTTTCCTCCGCTGTAACAGCCAACTGCACTGCAGAAGTATAAACTTCCAAGCTCAGGTCCTTCATGCCTTCCATTTACCATCATGTCCCTATAATTTTTCATTATGTATTTAAACTTTTTCTTCTTTCCAATCTCCTTGTACTGAGCCCTTCCGCCTGACTTGGACTTACCATGTGCTCGGGTCTCACTGGCATGGGAAAAAAAATGCACGTGTGTTACAGATAAAGACTGGCAAAGCCTTTAAAACTGTATGGTGAGTTAAATGGCTGTTTTCAGCCCGAATTTTTCTTACTATATCCATTTACTGAATGCACCTAAAGCAAGAAAGAGAATGATGTTACTGCTGATAAAAGTGGCCTGCGGAGGAACCTCGCTGAAGCTGGGAGAGGAAATTACTCTTCATGCTATTTCAGGTTTACGTCTTTCCTAAGAACAAGCTGATCGTTATCCCAGATAATGAAGACTGTTAATGTAATTAAGCACTTTGTTGTGGTGTTTTACAATGCAAACAAATAAGTTCCAGAATTAATAACCTGCAAGGTTAAGTGACACAGGGCAAAAGCAGGACTCTTCATTTGGATTTAAGAGCTCCACAGCAAGTAATTAGCTGGGATTTAAAAGTACAATTTCTAATTTAGGGGACACAGAAGATTTTCTGATTTGAGGTATGTGTTATCTCCAAATGGTCAGATCAATTTTAAGATTATGACCAGCTGTGTATTATCAATATGAGAAATCGGGTCCTTCTCTAACCATTCAAAAGAGGAGGCCAGGATGAAATTGCCTTGCTCTTTTTCCTGGGCATTATAGATGGGTCTTATTTCCAAACATCTCTGGATAATTAGTAAAGAAAAGAGAGATTGAAAGAAAAGAGTGAAAAAAAACCCCGTAGAGAGTAGAAATTGCAAAGGAGACCACACTACAGGAATGTAATTTCCTTACAAAGAAATTAGGCATTTGATCAGTCCACGTTTGAACACACACTGGAACAGGCTGCCCAGGGAGGTGGTGGAGTCACCATCCCTGGAGGTGTTCAAAAAACGGGTAGATGTGGCACTTCAGGACATGGTTTAGCAGGCATGGTGGTGTTGGGGTGACAGTTGGACTTGATGATCATCAAGGTCTTTTCCAATATATGATTCTATGATTCTACAGTTTATTTATCTGGTCAAACCACACGCTGATTTGCACCGGGTGTTATGACACAGTACAACCCAAAACTTACTGACGTTTTAGCCTAAACAAGGTACTTTCTAGGGCTAGAACATGGACCTGGGGATTCGCACAACCCAGATTTTATTCCTGAACATGCCGCTGGTTCAGCCTGCCGAGGCAGAGACCAGTCACACACTGCCTAACGAGGCAGCCCTCCTTCCCAGCCCCTTCTCTTGCACTGCGATTTGCATTTGTCACAAAACCTGCAGAAAGCTAATGCTACCCCACCGAGAGTAATGAGTTTTCTACCAGCACAACTATCTGATCTGGCTCAGGGTCAGAGCAGCATTGCCACCACCCGATGGAAGAGCTGGGAGAGTGAAGGGGGATGGCGGCAGCCCCAACCACGGATACGGCCATGCCAGGGTTTTTAAAATGCTGCTTGGCAGCTGCTGTGCTTCACGGGAAGGTGCTTAAAATCAGATCTTCACAATGTTAAATAAAGGCAAAATGCTGTAACCATGTGATGGGCTGGTGGTTTTTTGTGCAGCCCGCTTTGTTAAGCCCGCTTTTACAAATTGGTAATTTTATAAAATTTAAGACTGAAGCTTCCTTCCCATTCTTTGAAAACTCATTTATCTATGATGAGAATAACAACGTGTCTCTGTTGCTGTCTCTTATTTTGCTAACCAAAATGCTAACCAGTGAGCATACTTCCAAAGGAAATGGTAAAACAGAAATGTTTTAATTTCATACTGGGGGGAAAAAAAAACAAACTCAAATACACTCTCATGCCATTTGCCTAAATCTTGTTTGGACATCTTGCACGGCTCACAATCTTATGTTATCACTCCCTCCTCTGAATCAGAGCAAGAGCAGAAAGATAAATATAATACTGCAATCCACGGCTCGATACCGAAGAGGATCACTCTGCTGTGACACGCCTCGCACTTCGGCTCTAACACAATGACACGGTTGTCTAAGGTTTGCGGAGACTGAACAGCCTGTCATGTATTAACACACTTTTCATTTTGGAGATAGTGTCAGGAGCTGAAAAGCAGCTCCGATTCGCCGTGCCGCTGCGGATATCTCCCTTCTGATATCAGGTGTTTTCTCCCCTCTGACCTCCACGCCAGCAGATTTGTGGGAGCAGCGACACACTTGCCCTATGCATCCAGAGAGATGGGAACGGGAACAAAGCGCTGGGGTGAGAAAAGCCCAAAAGGGCTCTTTTTCTGCAGCTTCAAATATTAACATTATAAAAGACAACTTGCAGCGACTCTTTTTTAAGTTTCTCAGAGGAGGTCTGAGATCATTTTACAAAGCCCACTGCCTGGAAGACATTTGACGTTCAGAAAGGAGAACAGTCCCTGGCTGCAGAAGTGCTTGTTCTTTCCTCCAAGCCTACATTTAAAGTGTCTCTGGCACAGTGAGGACCGGGAGAGATGCAGAGCTCGGGGTTTCATTTAGGTTGTTTTGTTTAACCAACCCAGCTACAAGCCTGGCGCCTGGCTACAGCTTCAGCTTCCCCTGAAACCAGTCGGGCTTTTGCTTGTGTGGCCGACTGCTGAACTGGCAAAAGCTACCTTTGCAAAGACACTTTTGCCAGGACACCTTTCTGTGTTTGCATTCAAGAGGCAAAAATGTAGATAAAGCTTTTGCCAATGATACCTTGGTCTATTGGAAGAGATGTTATGAAATGATAAAATAAATGACCATTTCCTCAGTGTTTCAGCTTTCCAGTGCAAGAGCAGAACTTGCTCCTCACGAAGGAACTCCATGGTAGGTGGATACGCGTGAGCAGAAAAGGAGCAACGCCTGTTTCAGCTCCTCTCTGAGCCACAGGATGTGCAGAACTATAAAAAAGTGGGGGAAAAGAGGTGGAAAAGACATTTTTACAAGGATTGAAAGGATTCCTGGAAAGAAGAGGGGCAATTAACACACACATGGAAAAGCTCCTCTGTTAGGATGACATTACTAACTTCTTTTTTATTCTTTGGTCACTAAAAGTATCTTTACGGAGAGCATTAAACCAAGGAAACACCTGGAAAGATTAAAACCCACATGTAGCTGTTCCTTCCCACTTAGCACGCTTGTTAATCCCACAGGTCTTGCTGAAGTGAAAAGACAAATACAAGAAAGAAAAGGTGATGGGGATCAGGCATACTTCATTACAAACCAGCCCTTGACATTTCCCTTAGTTACGCAAAAGTTTTAGGACGCTGGTGACTAATAAAACTCCCCAGTCCTTGGCCGGCTTCAGAAACCCTTGCCGTAAGGTCAAGGTCAGGACAAAGTTAGTGCCTTCATTAAAAAAAAGAGGGAATATGGCATCTCTAATGATTGCTTCTGGCTGTTTTTCTCCTTAGCTGTAATAATGCCACAGTAAGCGTTTGCTTTCTTAAAGTGATGCAGAGCTCTTTTCTTTACCTGGTGAAGGACCTCACTGCCCACCCTGGGGCACAGCCAGGGACCTGATGATGGAAATGGATGTTCTGTGCTGAAGACCACAAATTTAGGGCTGTCTTCACAGGGAAGTTCAGGGAAGGTGGAAGAATCCTGTTAGCATGCAATTGCATAGTACCTTAGATAACCTACTATTTATTTTAATGCTAACCACCTGAGGGAGGCTCAGCTAATGAATCTATTTTTGTAGTACCATAAAGGCTGAAGTTTAGAGCTAAGTTTAGAGCGGAGACATATAAAAAAATGTCAAACCAGGAAATAGCTTAATGAAAGCAGCAAGTAATCACGGCAAATTACAGTGAAATTTCTATGGGATTACATTTTGCATTCCCCAAACAAGAAGAGGAATTAATTTCATTTAACAATGTTCCATTTTGCTGAGAATTCACTGTAAGGATACGCTATGTAAATAACATAATGTGATGCCATAAAGGCTGTCTTAAAAGTCACAGTCTAAGATGCTTTTCAAAATGGATTTCAGATTTCTTCCCACTGCAGTCTATGGAAAAATATTTCTATATGGAAAAATAGCAAGATATGCCACAAATTATCACAGAGAAAAAAAAAACAATGGCAATATTCAGAGGAATACAAGGCACATGTTTTATTTGGTGGCTACTAGCAATGAGGTCCTTTTCTAAACTCCAACATTTAGAAAACAACCAGCAGTGGATGTGGTAGGGAAGCTCACCCCAGGAGACTAAAGCTGGTATTCCCAGGGTGCTTCCAAGAATCACTGCAGAATTTAATCTTCCCCCACTTGGAAACCCAGGTTTGTTTCTTGCAAATGCCCTGTGGTCAGCACCTCACCTAGCTGCCTTGAACACCTCCTCTGAAACAGTATATATAGAGTTTGCATCTATATGGACTGTATATACACCTTCCTCTCCCACCCTGCAGGTTATCTTTCTTTCACCCAGGCTTTACAAACACTCCAGTAACAAATAAAAGCAATTTCACAATGTTTTTTACCATATGTAGTGATTTTCTCTGCTTTTCAACACGTCTCCAACATGAGAAGTAGCGGGGAACTTTTGACCTCAGTCGGCTACTATTGCACAGCTTTGGGTGGTTAGTTTAGTAAAAAAACATGTTGACTTTTGGGTAACAATGTCACTGCAAATCTCTCCAGGCTAATTCTTGATGACAGCCACTGTAAATACACTGGAACGTGCACAGAGCTGCAGCCTGGCCCTATTAAAGGCAACGCAAGTTTCACCACTAAATTCAGCAGGACCTTGAATCACTCCATAATGAGTAACACGAAATAAAATCTCAGTCCATTAGGCAAAAAAAGAGGAGAAAGAAGTGTGTGAACAGGATATTGTGTATTAACTGTAAGGAGAGGAGATTCATAAACCAGAAGTGTGCCATGTGTCTGCTTAAAATGACCAGCGAATATTTTATTTATAAGGTCTATATGATTTGCTACAGAGCAGTTACCCTTTCAGAGGAGAGGATTTTGCAACAGAAAAAGCTGCAAAATAAGCTTTTCATAAGTTTATAGAAATGGATACAAAAGGGAAAACAAGATTAAAGACCCCATGGCTGAACAGTTTAATACTGTTAAAATTTACTTACCAATGCTTTGGTGTTTTAACCTCAAATTATTCCCCCAATTTTTTACATTTTCTACAGCGCTAAGCCACAGAGCTGTGCTGTCCTCCCCACGCTGCAAGCTTGGTGGGAGGGACAGGAAAACACACAAAATCTGTCTGGAAGGTTTTGCAATCTTTGCCTCACTACAAGAGGTGTGGGCTGACCCAGGTGTTACTAAAAATTAATGGTGTACCTTCTTAAAGGACGCTAGCTAGAAATATAGCACCTGGGCCTGTGGCTCCCATATTTTCATCTACAAAATCCCACACAGACCTAAAACGTACAATATTTTTTTCCGGGGCAATGGCAGTCAGCTTTCCACACCTGTGCTGGATGCAGAGGCTGAAAAGGCAGCGTGTACAGAGTGGCCATACTTCCACGCGCCCCAGCTGGAGAGGCAGCGATGCTCTGAATGCTGCCCAGGCCATATCTGGATGGGAGGTATTTCTAGGCATAATCCTAGTGCTGTCACCGTAGCAAATCCACACCTATCGGTACAGTGCCTAGAACAAGTTCTGAGACTGCTGATTTAAAACCAGATCACCTCATACAGATACCATCCCTGTGCATTCAAGGCTTGGCTTTCCACAGGTCAACAGATTCCAAAATACTTTTGAACTGAACACCAGGTTTCCCCTGTGGCATAAGATATTTTGAGACTTAAACTGTGCAAAACACGGGCTAAGAGCTGCAACTGTGAGCTCAGCCTTCTACGAAGATCAGCTCAAATGTAGGGTTACAATTAAAGAACAAGCTCCCAGGCACATGGGGACACCACCTCGCGCTCCAGACCATGCCCAGGTCCTGTGGCCAGGCACAGTGGAGGGGTGGACCATGGACCAAGTAACTGGTTACTTCCCAGGCTGGGAGTAGGAAGGTGGCATCTCATACATGAACAGGAGACATAAAAGCAGGGGAGCTCGAGGCTGGTGTCAGTTTTTGTGACATGCCCCATGCCTAAACTTGACAGATCAAGAGACTTCTGATCTCCCAGGAAAGTCTTTGCTAATTGTCATACAGAAGTAAAGACTCAGGGGGCCTTCAAGTTTTGGTGGTTTTTTTAAAAGCACAAAAATTGGCACGTTAAAAAAGAAAGGTCTTCACGGAAAGCTAAATCAAAACCCAGAACCTCATTTAGCCTCTTCACTTTCAGACAAGGCTGAATTCAGGAACACAGAGAGAGCGAGAAAGAGAGAGCATAGAAATGAAAATAAGAATGTTTTCATTACCTTTTCTGCAAGCCAGCCTAGATGCCTAATCTCTCGACTTCCAGCAATCCCTGTTTTACCCAGCTGGTCTTTGACCTCTGCAATCACCCTGGGGATGAGCTCATTGACACTGGAGTGGATGGCATTGAACCAGGCCTGGGCTGTAGCCGAATCCTTACTCCTGAGCACCACGGTGTGCTTGGCATCAGGCGAATGAACTTCAATAAGTCTAGAAAAATGGGGGGGGAAAAAACATAATGTTCACTGATATATCGTTTGGCAGCTAAATTTATTATCTCGCTTAGTGTTAGCAATGCGAGAAGGATGCTAATATCAAGACCTAGCACTAATAACTTACCTTTCACAACACCTGAATAGAGTAAGATCATCTTAACTGAAGCCAGGTCTGTACCGGCATTCAGGTAAAGTCCTTGAGAAGGGATTTGCCAATGCTGATGCAACCTCACTTCTAGCATGTCAACAGGAGTTTCAAATATAAAGGCAAGAGGAGCATTCGCCCGTTAACATTCACTGACACGGCAACCGCCCAGAACTGCACAGGAGATGACTGTGGAGAAGCAGGGGATAAGCTGCTGCCTTCTTTAGCTGGATATCACCGCACACCCAGAGTTTCTCAGTGTGCTTATTTTACACATAACACAGCTAAACGAAAACCACCCACATCCCAAATGAAGGAGTTTCCTTAGGATTGCACTGTGGTTTCAGCGACACCACTAAGCATCAACCAGAAGCCCACTGCAATTTCCAGGAGTTACCAATGACCTCAATGCTCCATTTAGATCCTGCTAACAGCGGCAGCAAGAAAGTGCTAACCGCAACTGTAAGATTGCTTACAGGTATCTTTTACAGTTTTCCAAACTCCTGAGGAGATAGATGCTTTTTTTCCCAAAAAACATGCTTACTAGCCCATCCAACGGGCTTCCAGCCCACAGCTGTGGTTTGAAAAGCACAGGCAAACACAGTTTCCAGGAAAAAGAATTGTGTCATGGATCATGCCATCCATCATGCCATCCATCATGCCATCCATCACGGTTATGGGACCTGTGCCAACACCTTTGCTTACAACAACAACAACAACAATGCTTTAAGAGGCAGCTGCAGCTATTTCAGCTCTGTTCTCAGTGAAGTTATTAGTTACTAGTGGGGCTTTGTGTGCTCTTTATAGCTTCATGGGCCACTTTTACTTGAACATTTGTTAAATAACCCACTAAGTAACAGTCTGGTGTATTTTTATGTAGTGATTATAAACCCAAGCCCTGGTCATTGCCCATCATTGAACTCTGTATCACATTTGTGCTTTTTCATTACACACGTACAGAGACTGCCGCTGAACATTACCCACACAATTTCAACCTGGGATCTGAGCTTAAGCCCGTACTTCTGTCCTGTGTATTGCTGCCTGATCTCTGCGACACACAACGACTCCTTTCTGTGGCAGAAAAGTAATTAGTAATTTATTCAGGTTGAGGTTCAACACAGTACTGTAATACAAATATGTTATGCAACTACAAAATCCTGCAATTTGGAGCTTAACTAACAATTAAGAGATTTTAATTAATCAGTTAAACCAGAGCAGACTCCAGAACAGAGGGTGACTCGATCTGCGCAGCTGTTGGGCTGGGAGAGCGAGGACTGCTGGTCTTGTGTTTGTCCATTTTGGGAAGGGGATGTCTCCACGTAGACACTGCTCTAAAGATAGAAAAGGTCATGATTTTCCAAACTCAGCAGTTGGACTGTTCAGGGTCCTAAATCACTGTTTGCATAGCTTAGAAGTGGGTTGATTCTTCAAAAAGCGCTGAGCCAACACAGTAATGCATGTTTCCTCGGTAAAGCTGCTGGAGATCAGCACTGTCTGAAAATAAAGGCTCTTATGTAGCCACTCCAGGATGCACCAAGGACTCAAGTTCAGGTACCAAAAGCAAATTTCCTTGTCAGACAATGCAGTTCTGGTGAATAAGAAAACTATGTCTGTAGATAGGCACATTCCCAATCACACTCTCATTTTTTTTGAACTGCAAGGAAAAGCCATCTCCCTGACGGTTCAGATTTAGCCATTTGTGTCTGATGATCAATACAGTCATGCACAGCTATCACACCCTGGTCTGTCTTTCCATCAGAAACACTGCTCTCCCACTGCCGTCCAGATTTTAGTTTGAACTTGTTCTTGTAGGTAGCAGCTATCAATGGAAACAAACTATACATCATGGTAATTGGTAAAATGTTGCTTATTACTTACAGAGCACTTTTTGGCACGAGATCTCACGGCATTTTACAAATGAGGTCAGTGACAGCACCCCTGTTTCACCACCGAAGAAGTGGGAAGGTGCCTAACCCAGATGAGGCAGGGAACAAGCCAGGAGCAGCACTCCATATTTTCGGCACTCTAACTCCCATTTTAATACTTCTTTGAAAGAGAAGAATTATTTGGACAGCGCAGCAGTACTGTGCTGTTTTTGAAAATGTTAATGCGCTGTATGGATTGTGTGAAACAATGCTCTCTACAAAGCCTGTGGTTTCTATAAGGGAACTCCCACCTCCAAAGCCGCTGCGTATCGTGCGGTAAACAAAAGCGCCGAACAAGGACTACAAAGCCACAGAAGAATGTGCTGCTTTTTCAGCTGCAAAGAAACAGGAGCAAACTTGTGTAAGTTCTTTTTAAGTTACAGTTGTAGCAGGCTTTGGTTTAAAAATAAATTATCTAGACCCGAAAGAGCTTCCAAATGGCAACTCGCTTCCTTCCAATTTGGAAAACGCTTAAATTCTTACTTAAAGCAAGTGGATTAACACACAAACTAGTATTTTGCTACTTGGGCCTTCAACAAAGCGCAATTCCCTTGATGGTGGCTATTTAAGTATTTGTATAAAAAGAGCTCTGTTCTCTGAAATAATGAACTTTTAGACACCTCTTAACAATTCTGTTTAAGAGGTTCTAATCTATCTATATTCTAATATATACACATTCTATTCTGATATCAATGTATATATTCTAGTATACATATGCACACACACATACTGAGCCATGCTTGCAAAAATACTCTTAAAATATCATTTCTCAGTGACTTCTAATGGGGCTATTTTGGGGACTGCTTGTCAGTCATCAAAGTTTGATGGCGATGTACTAACAACTGCAGCAAGTCTACCTCATTCCCCGAGCTGAGTGACAGGAAGATTGGATGATACATGCTATGCTTTTCAAAAGTCAGTTCAAAACAGGAATAAATGTTGCTTTGACAGCCCTGAAACTGAATCCTTTTATCCCTGGCACCGGTCCAGCCCGAGGAATATGTCTGCAAACACCATTCTCCTGCAAGCTGCTAGGTAGGGCACCTTTTTTATTCATACCTTAAGGACAAAAGTCTAAATCCTCAACTGCCTGAACTCTGCTACTGGCTCTTTCTGTAAGATCTGGGCACTGAATTATCCTTATAAAACCGGGCTTGCGGATTTCAATTACAGTTCCAGGACTCCTGTCTCCGCAGTCAGTTGGGACAGAGATACTAAAAAAAACTTAAAATCTCCCAGGAAACCCATGGGCTTTGACCGCAATCGGATGCTGAACATGCTGCATTCCTATAAACTCTTCCCTTTTCTGCCTTTCAGCCTACACTGCTTTGATTCACCAGTCCATTTGGACGATGGTTTTTGTAGAACAGCTGACTGATGGCATTTCCATATTTTTTGAAAAGCAAAAAAATACCAGTGACCTTAGTAAACTTCAACACTAAAGCACTTCAATGTTTCCAGCAGTCCAGCTATTGTAGCTCTGATTTGTTCCCTGGCTAAAGTGACCACCGCTTACTGACTTCTGTTTATCTGCAGTTCAGTGATAAAGTTCCCTTAATTCCCCACTGAATTGAAATATTTAGGGCAATGCCACAGCTGTGTTTATTCTCACACTCCACCACAGTTATGTAAATACTGCATATGGAGCTGTTTCTGATAAAGCCCATACCAACCCAAAGGAATTATATGTTAGCTCTAGATGGCTGCCAAGATGTGCGGCACCTCTCCAGCTTGGCAATGCATATGAACGATATCACATTTTCTCAGAGATCATTTGGCAAACCTTATAATAAAAGAGTAATTTTCTCTCTCCTCTCAAATAGTCCTGCTGAGCCAAGGAGTGTTTCCAGCATCCCCTTCTCCACCCGCGGAACACAGGGGTGACACAAAACCCGTCGCCTCAAATGCCACAACCTTGCACGTTAAGAGACCAAAATTCCCTCTCTCATTGCATCATCCAGAGCTTTTCCTTTACAGAGCAACAGAAGAAGCTGAAAGCAAATGTCTGATAGACCATACTCATTCCACATTTGATAAGGCTTCTCTCTGTAGGAGTGTTCATTGTCTAAGAAATACCTTTTATCACATCTCTGGAAAGCACTTCTCCCACCATTATTGGCTCAGGACCAAACCAGGCACTGATTTACACTTTGTGCCTTTTCCCGCATCAGATTATGTATTCAGTGACTGATTAAAGTGTGGAGTAAACCCCTTGAAGTTAATGATAAGCTGGAGCCAGAGTTATTCGAGTCCATCATGCTATTTTGATTTTGCACCGGCATAGCCAGGAACAAAACACTCTGCCACTGACTCTGTAAACTTAAAAAGGGATCAAGGGCCAAACTGCTCGCTCCATCTCCTCCATCATTGTCTGCACATGAAACCATGGAAAATAAATTTGTTGATTTCTGAGTGTACAAACACAGGAGCCTTTCCAGAATGGGGGGGGGGG
>Ga0065711_1030418_pt1 | contig 32575 bp, 24 predicted proteins | sample Hoacrofraction12_FD_59098 | JGI IMG/M metagenome (GOLD analysis project Ga0065711, IMG submission 59098) | Hoatzin crop microbial communities from Cojedes, Venezuela - Epithelial fraction 12 v2 (version 2) | ecosystem: Host-associated > Birds > Digestive system > Esophagus > Crop | place...
AAGAGGAGGAGGAGGACCCTTAACAAGGTAGGGAATGGCACAGTTTCTTAAAATGAACACTTATATTAAGATTCGTAAGATGATAACCAAAGGAATAGGCAGCAATTCAATCTTTACAGCAAAGAGTACCTTTTTAACAGTCTGAGCACAACTTGTCTCTATTAACACGCGGTCCCTTCACCAAGATCAAGTCTGTCAGCACCCACAGGCAGCTGCCGGCCCACCCAAGCTTCCCCCTCGCCCCGGCTTGTGTACCAGCCAGGTCCCACCTGCGCATTGAGAGAACTTCACTTGAGACAGACTCCAGTGGTTTCTATCTACAGGTCACTTACTGTTATATCCTATATTCCTGAAAAAGATTTACTGCCCTCTTTTGTCTTCCCATTTCAGCCCAGACGTAAACAAATTCCACCCCTCCACTTTCTATCCCTGTCTCTAATATTTAAGCACTATGCCGAACAGGTAGGAATAGCCAATACTACTTTGGAGGAAACAAAACAAGATTTAAAATCAAATGAACAGAAGATTCTGCAAATAGTAGTGCATACACGTCAACTGAGTGCCCTGGGGACTAACAGCTCCCCACATATGCTTAGTAATAAAACATCAGCTCAAAACCTCAATGCTCCGAAGGGAAATTCTTGACGCTGCAAGAGAAATATTAGGGCAGCCCTTTCGCGTTCTTTCAGGTCCATCCAAGACACATACGGCAGCTCCCTCTGCCTTGCCCCTCCGTGACAAGGAGCTCTGTCCTGCCCAAAGCAAAATAATGTGGTGGGGGAATGAGAGAGGCACCAGACATCTAGTGTGAACCAAAGAAACTAACCTGCAAGACAAAGTTCTCCCCCAAGCCTATACGGAAAGTTGGGAGGTATACTGCATGGAAATCAGGCATATCCTGACTTCTGCGATCCTCCTACTCCAACAGTTTGTTTTCTTGGCAATTTCAGCCATCTTACTCAGTGATGCTTATTTAGCACTACCATTTTACCCCGCAGCCATCTGCGCAACAATTTACCACTACAGCCTTACAGAGGCAACCAGTCCCACCGTAACGCAACGGCCCTCCTTAGGTAGTGCAACAATTTACATTGCATCTAAGAAGCTGTGTGCAATTCTTCTTTGAATTTTCCAGGTTAGCTAAACTATTCATAAATAGGCATTCCTGTAAGTACTGGGGGGAGGGAAGATGGCAATCTCATTTCATTGTGAAGAGCAACACAAAATCATTATTTCATTGCAATTGCATTTCACTGGCCCCTTAATATCAAACAGCATTTGATATATTTTTAGAACAACACGCACAATCTTCATTATAATTCAAGCAGAGGAAAGGAAAGTAGTAAGCATGCAGTGTAAAATTAAATGGTTGTCCTCGGCCATGACAACAGTTTCTTCCTGAGCTGACTTACAAAGGACACAAATCAATGCTGCCTCCTAACATTTGGGATCACATATTTCCCAAGGAGGCTGGAAGAGTTTATTTGGAACACTGTTCTCTTCTGATTACCTATGTGACACAAAGTGTTCCATTCTGAAAGACAAGTCGCAATGGTAGCACCGCATTTTTATTGTGCTTCATCAGCTTCAGTGTTTGTGTCAAGTTTAGTTAGATGCTGAGCACGACCATTACAATATATCCACCCATTCCACAGGAAGGGAGATCCTTACCATTCCTACCTGCACAGAAGTGTGCTACAGCTGTAGGTGAAACAGGGCTTAAACGCAGAATGCAGTGGTAAGCTGACTGTTGTCTCTAGCAAGGTGGGAGTTGTCTTATCAGCCTTTGGCTGGAGTATATGGAGGAAGGAATCCTTGAAGGCATTTAAAATGCTGTATCTTGCCCTGAACTGCGGTACAAAGTTTGCACTGAATTCTACTATGGAGAACAATTCAAATAAGAGCACAGAAGACAACTTATCATACTGAAGACAGCTCTTTTCTAAGTAAAAATCTTCTCAGATGAAGTGCATATATGAGGAGCATCATTTACTTCAAATGCCTAACTAATTTCCAGAGCTCAGGAGCTAGGAAGGCCAGTGAACTGGACAGGAGATGGCTGCACCGAAATATCTCTTTGCCCAACATCTAACAGATAAGCATCTTCCCTATCCTGTTTCCTCATTTTGTGTGACAGATTTCTCAGCAAGATTCAAATCATATTGGACTAAAATTCATTTTCTTCATAATTCATTTCATATGGTTTTATTTTTAACTCACTTTAATTGAAATGCAGTGAATGAAATTATCAATTGAAATTACTTCATCTGCTGTGAGTCCTCATTCTTTCCTATATAAAATAAGCTTTTAGTAAACCTAAATCATTGATTTTCCTTTTTTGCCCTCAAAAAAGTTTATATACATACCAAAGTGCATCTAGGATGCTGATGCAATGTATTAGACTTCAATATCACAACTTCCACACACTCAATTGTAAATATATCCAGCATATTGACCATATTCTGGCATTTTTTAGTAACACAGTGCTTCAATTCTGGGCTAAATCTTGAAACCGCAGATCCAGGTCTAATCCTGTCCTTCCAAGCGACTTCTTGCAATGCAATAGCCAAGTGTCTTTATTAACAACCTGGATGGTACCACGGAGCGCACCCTCTGCAAGCTCACAGATGATACAGAATGGGAAGGTGTGGTTGGTAACACCAGATGGTTGAGCTGCCTTTCAGAGGGACCTTGGTGGGCTGAAGCAATAGGTGGGCAGGAACCTCAGGACGTTCAACAAAGCGAAGTGCAAACTTCTGCCCCCGGCGAGGAATAACCCCAGTCAGGACAGGCTAGGGCCAACTTGGCTGGAAAGCAGTTCTGCAGAAAAGGCCCTGGCATTCCTGGTGAACCCAAAGTTGACCGTGAGCCAGTAATGTGTCCTCACAGCAAAGACAGCCTCCTGGGCTGCATTAGACAGAGCACTGCCAGCATGCCAAGGGAGGTGAGCCTTCCCCTCTGCTCAGGACTGCTGAGACATCTGGAGTGCTGTGTCTGGTGGTGGGCTCCCACTATGAGAGAGACACGTCCAAGGAAGGGACACAAGGATGATAAAAGGACTGAAGCACCTGACACGCAAGTTGGAGGTTGAGAAAACTAGGACTGTCCCACCTGGAGAAGAGAAGGCTCGGGGGGACCTTATCTATGTGTATAAATACCTGATGGGAGGGACTAAAGCAGATGGAGCCACACTCTTCTCAGTGGTGCCCAGTGAAAGGCAAAAAGGCAATGCAAGCAAAGTGAAACACAAGAAATTTCATTTAAAGATGAGAAAACTGTGAGGGTGGTCAAACACTGGCACAGGTTGCCCCGAGAGGTTGTGGAGTCTCCACCTTTGGAGATGATCAAAATCTGACTGGACATAGCCCTGAGCAACCTGCTCAAGGTGACTCCACTTTGGGCACGGGGGGTTGGACTGGACGATCTCCAGAGATGTCTCCCAACCTCAACTGTTTGGTGATTCCGTGAGTCTGAAATTAGCTAGCTTCTCCACCCATTTCACCTTTGCCATGTGTGGAAAGGAGACAATAGGTAAAAAATGCACAGTGTCTTCCAAATAAATCATAATTTTTCCTGTTGGTCCTCTTCTAGATTTTCACATGAACTGCTTCCAAGATTTCTCTGACAGCCTGGTGCACAACCCTTATATGCTTTAACCATGCAATGGTTACTTTAAAAACAAGGAAAACCATATTACCAACAGGATGAGCTCATATAAGATGTGGTAGAAGAGAAGTGTTTTGTAACTTGGTTACCATTTCTCAACTATGCAAAGTCTGATATTTAAGCAGGCATCCCACATCACTTCTGAGTCTTCATATTTCACTGATCTGCAGTGTTATGAAGGAACATGTCCTGCATTTTACAGTGATGCCAGCCTCTTAGAAGTATTTTCCTATTATTGGCCTATTTTAAAATATGTTTCATTCTCAGCCCTTTTATTACAAATGAATTCTTTTTCTTCAACTGTAAATCTCCAGTTTTAATACACAAGATCATGTATCAAGAAAAATAACAAAAAGCATGATTTTTCCCCTAGACATGACTAAAATCTGTAAAACTTCAAATAAAAAACCCTCAGCTTTTAAAATTTACCATATGTTTATGCTTTATACAAAAGGGCACCAAACTTTAAAATAAAAATCACAATAAAAAGCTACTTATCATCATCTTTACTTTATGTAAGAAATTGAAGCCTATATATATGATATAACCGATATAAGCCTATATATCCTTTACTTACATATACTTGCATGTAAAAAATCTAGCATACAAAACATAACCTATCTAGGAAGAAATATTGGTCTATTATGCAACCGTTCCACTATGGATACATTATCTTTGAACACAATGTATATATATAGGTGATATCCAAGGATAAATCCTATACAGCCTTAAGGTGTTGAGCATCCCTGCTGTGCATAATACAGCCCTGGCAACGTCGAATCCAAGCGGAGGTCTCCTAACGGCACGCACAACGCCTGGACTGCAGGTGCTGCAGAGGCAGCAGAACTACCCCGGTCACACAGCTTGCCACCGAGCCAATCCTGACAGGGAGCCTCCATGCAGAGCAGATTCAGTGCTACCTTCTTAGCTTGGCAAGGAAAGAATCTCAATGAAAGCATGAGAGAGAGACCTTCTTAAGCTTTAGCAACACACTTTAATATACGAATTAAACAAAAACAGCTCTCTAGGAGGAGATGATATCATCATAATCATCCTTAGCTTTTTTTTTATCCCCCTTTTTCAACTGACCTATAAAATTATTCAGAAATGTATAATTTTAATCATGGGGTGTTTTTTCAGTTGATCAGATAATGTATAATGCAAGTGTAATCAATTTTTGTTCACTTCCAACTATCAGCCAGAAAGACATAGCAATACTTGCTAAATTCCAGTAAGCAGTAATATCCTTCTTTGTCTCTCCTTGAAAACACAATGAAAAATCTGGCAAAAGGCAAGCTTATTCTCTACAAGGTTCCACAGTCGGGTGAATCAACTAAACTGCTTGCTTCCCTTCAGAACATTATTTTAAGTCCGACCTGTGAAAGTATTTACATTTATCAAAAGGAAGTGGGTCCAATTTACAGAACTATCAGCTGCTGGAGTCCTACTGCAGTATAACGGGGTTTCACTGAATGTGAGAGTTACAAGGTCATGACTTCTACATTTATTTCAAAAGGCAACAAGGAATTACTACATACACAACTGACATTTGAAAATATGAGCTGCAGGATGAAAATTAAAAAGTGAAAACACTCATAACATTCTTGTATATTAGCAGAATGTATGCTCACATTGTCAGTATTCAGACAGGAATTTTTTTTTTTTTTAGTATGATTACAAAAATGTTTGCATCCCAAATTCAACAGCACTGGAAAAGATAAGCTGTATATTTTAAATGCTGGGGGGAAGAGGAAAGGAGAAAAAAAAATCCTTTAAAACTGTTTCCTAGATACATGATGTTAAATGTAAAAGAAAAAAGCACTCACTAAAGTCACTTCATTGAAGCTCTTAAAAGAACAGTGTGATGCCTTGTTCATCATTATCATGTCTTCTGTAACCTGTAATCCTACTAAGAAGCATGAAACTCTTCCAAGCTGTTTTACTATACATGCATGACACCTTTTTATATATGCAGAAAGCATGAGAAATATCATTCTGTTTCGATTTGCAGCAGAAATAAAAATGACCTTTTCTGTGAAAATGCAGGTATATTTACCATTGATGTACTGGGCCAAAATCAATTCTCCACAGAAATGAAGAAAGATTTATGAAAAGGATGAAAAAGAGGGCATACACACACACAAAAAAGGAAAAAAAATATTCATGCTGCATTACTATACACAACTTATCTACAAGTCTCCTTTCACTGCCTTATTCACAAACTTCTTCATTTTACCAGCACTACAGGGAAAACACAAAACACTTCTTCACAGGTAGCAATTTCGATTAAAATGAGAGGAACATGAACAAAGTAAAAGCTGTATGTGATCAAAGACCTGCTGGATACCCGAGTCAAACAGTTATTTCAGAGCAAGATACAAGAGCTAGTCATGCATATGGATGACCTCTCACAAATTAAATGCTTATCAGGAATGCATCTCAACATTAAAAAAAACAACATGTGGACTATGAAGTAGATCTGTAATTTCCTTTTACTAAGCAAAGACTAACAAAAAGCCCTCATTATCACTTTCATACTGCATATATCTAATACTAGCCACAAATCCCAGCAATAAAAGCACAATTTTTCTACATTAAGGGTGACAGCTATCTTTCAGACATCCTCACTTGTAGAATATCCCTGCAATCCTTTAACAGAGTCCCTCACAGAACGTAATCAGGAGGTCAAATGACCAGCAATCCTAATAAGCACGCAGCTCTTTGGAAGCACCTGAACAGTAAAACGAACAGTTTTACCATCAAAGAACACACATTCCCTTTTAGCAACTTCAATACTCACCTTCCAGCAGGTATGGGAAGCACCGGGCTGAGCATCTGCTCCTGGCTGCAGAAGGGCTCCAGGACTGCCTACAGCCCTCGTCTCCTCAGCCCTGGCAGAGGACAGGCACTGCACAAGCCGCTGCCCCAGCTTGCGTCGGACAACCTCAAGGCAGTAAATCAGCGGCTGGGGCAGAGCCTGCCCGCTGCCCGGGACCGTTGGGCGGCCGAGCTGCCCGCGCCGCAGGCAGGGATCGAACACACGGATCTCCCTTTACATAATAGGATATGACTCCCGCAATCTGATGTTTTCTGCTACAGCGCTGTATGTTTCGTGAATGGCCAAAAGCTTTTCCATGCAGCTCTCAGGGATTTGGAGCTGATGCTTCATTTTTTCAAAAATTAAATAAATAAAAATCTATCTGTCAGAATTTTTAGTTATTGTACCATACATCACAGAAAGCCTTTCCCCACCTTAATACAGCAAACATCATGCATGCTTAAAAGAAATTACATTAAATCCCCTGCTTCTTTAACAGTATTTTCTAATCCATTTCAATAGAATGGCAATGTTTGCGGTTTTATAATCTGTGTGCCCTTTACTTTCAAACATACACACTGAAAAGCTATAAGCAGCTCTATAAATAACCCAGCTGAGGATTACACATTTTTCTAACAAGAAACATCTTTGCCTATGATAAGAGAACATTAAAGTTAGAAAACAAAGTCAAACTGTACTGCTCACATTTTAGTGTCTTTTCTGCACTTCGCTTCTGAAAGAAAAAAGGCACATCCGATTCTTACCAGCAATGATAAAAGTAAAATCTCATCCACGTGCTTTCCTCATCACTAAATAACAGATTTCATCAAAATCGAGCCCATATGTTTAAAAACCAACAAGATCATATGGAATTTTCAACCCACAAAATCTCAGTGAATGATTTTTGATGCAAGAGTGCCTTTCAGCTCTGCAGTTTCTGTTTGACCTTACAGAATAGTCTACCGAAGCTGCAGCATTACCTTTCCAGAGATGCACAGGGCACGAACCAACATCTAACGTCTCACTCAGACCCAGTCTCCACACCATTTTCTCATTGCCTTCACGAGAAGCAAATTGCCAAATAAACAAGCTCAGAACGGAAAGGGGAAAGATTTTTTTATTATTATTATTATTATCATCATTATTATTCTCATGCTGTGGATGTCGCTACTTACTTGGCTAAGATATCATCACAAATCCAAAATGATTTCAATTACAGAGCGGAGTAATCACCGTTCGGCATCTGGCAGAGATTGATAAGGCGAGCTACATTACCGGAGTCCCTCTGCAGACTGTACCACCCCGGCAGGCAGCTGGGGAGGCAGCCGAGATTTCTGCCAGAGCATCTCGCCAGCAGAGCGCGAGAGGATGCTTCTTGCCCGCAGCATAAGATTGCTAAAGGAGGAAAGCAAACAGCAGGCATAGTAAGGAAAGAAAATGTTTCTCAGAAAGAAACATGGACTGAACCACCATGTTGTTGTTTGTGATTTTAATACTTCCCTTGGGATAATGACAAAAACGGAAGATGGCAAACACCCAGGAATATGCCACTTACTCAGAAATGGGAGAAACCTTCAAGGACAAGGACTGTCAAGTCCTATCACTATCATCTGCGGAGGAAGGGGGGGGACACGCAAGGCTGTGTGCGAAAGGGGGCAAGGGGACGGAAGGAAGCAACACATCCCCTGCACCCCTCCAGCAGCACACAGGCTGCGTCGGCTGCGTTTGGGCGTGAGAGCACCAAATGCCTCTCCAGCTTGGTAACTAATTACACATCTGACAGCAAATGCAACAAACATGTCTCTCCTGCAAATCACTTCAGAATCACCTCTTGCAAAGATACTGCTTGCTCTCCCTCTCTTGCTTGCTTTCTGTTTATGTAAGAACAATGTCAATTATCACGAAAATATAAAAAAAATATTGCAGGGCTGTGCTGGTTTTGCTGTATTTGTGTTTCTGTCATGCCTTCCAGAAATCCAAAACCCATGCAGGAGAAGCACCCAAAATACCCTCCTGTTTAATCTGATCTGGTCAGAGGGTTTTTTTGTTGTTTTTTTTTGAAACTACATAAAATAAAGCACTCTGCCTCATGGTAATGGCAGCCTTACACTTTGAGGAATCACTGCATTTTATTTAAAGCTTCTTACCATCTATTCTGTGTTATTACTTTAACAAAAAAATCCACCTGTTCATTTGAATTATTAGCACATGCAGGATTCTGAAATGTAGAAGTCTTTTTTAATGGAATACCGTGTTATAGCTTTGCAAAAAAAAAAAAATCCAAGTACTAAAACTAAGACAGAGCCATCAGCCCTGTAAAAAGCATAACATTTTCTGTGTAATAGTTTGTATTGATCACAATTTACTTTGAAAAAAACATTTGCCATGTTCAAACTGCAACTTCAAATTCAGTACCTCAAACTATTCAATCCTGATGGTAACCAAACACAGAAAAATATCATGTTTTTCTTGAAGTATGTATAAAACAATATACATAAATGTTGGAATCTTTTCCACGGTATCCTAGGACAGCAAGGGTTCCACTCGGACAGAGCGGGCAATTGCAAGTAAGCGCACCTCCCTCAGCACTAGCAGGAGTAGCTGTGCTGATGCTCCGTCATCCTGCCTTACTCGCTGCTCAGAATATCAATTCAGCCAGTGAAACCCAAAGTCTGTACTGCACTGCACCAAAATGGAAGCTATTTAAAAAAAAAAGAAAAAAAGAAAAAGAAGAGCTAGGATCATTGATCAGGGAGTTTTATCTATGCTGATCAATTTTGCTTTTAATGAAGTAAAATGTAAATCAGGACTAGGATCAATGCAGATTTTTCTCACGTGAAACTGCCTTTGTCATTAGAAAGCTACAGGCAATTACACGCATGCCAGGACACTGTATGCATTGACTTTGTGTTATATTAAGCAGAGAGACGTGGCCCCTTTTTCTTAGCAAGTCTTTGGTACAAACCGCAGCTTCAAGGAGCGTGGAGTGCAGGCTCAAAACTGAATTCAAGCATCGAACAGAACAGTTACAGAACCAAAAAGTATTATATTTGAGATGTATTGTGCTTAGGTCCAAGACCCACAAATGTTGGTGACCTCTACTGTTCTGTCAGAAAAGCAGGAAGATATTAAGATAATCTGCAATTATTTGGCTACTAAAATTCATTTTTTTAGTACAGGTTTTAAAGATATTTTGAAAAGCAATAAAAGGTTGATGACACAGTACCAAAATACATTAAAGAAGATTTTTTTTAAACTGTCTTTCCTGAATGAAGGGAGGAATACTTTAAAGAAATTAAACACAGTATAAACACTTGTTCCATACATTTGGCTATTGCCGGGTTTCAGGACTGCTGCTCTCAGAGATTATGTGTCATACTACAGAAACGCCAGCCCAAGTAGACAACCATAATGTCTACATTGTACTTAATCAGGAAATACTCCTTATTTTTGATTAACAGAATAGGCGAGGGAATAACAGGAGGAAAATAACAAAAAAAATGTTCAAAAGGAAAAAAAAATATCCTAGTTTGAACATATTGTTATAGACCCAATCCAACACAGCAATTTTTCACATGAATATTCCCAGTGCTCATTTCGTGTAGGGCCCCAGAAGTACTGTACCACATAAGACGACGAACAAGCTCTTAACCTTCTTGCTAGGCTCCTCAGTTTGGAGCCCGTTCACAGTGCCGTGGGTGTTTTATTGCTAGTGTTGGTGCTACGTTCATGACAACGCTGCTAGCCATGCTGCTGCCACCTGGGCAAGAGGAGGCCAGCCACTAACGCTGAGCTCAACCCCAGAAGACACACTTTCTGGAGTCAGAATTCAACTACCACATCATGACACCATGCATGAGACTGGGAGCTTGCCGTGTTTTTGAATCAAGAAGCTATGAATGAAGAGTTGCATTACATTTCTCCTTATTTAAAGCTGCAGAGCGCAAACTCTTCAGAAACACCACAAATCCTTTCTCCTGCTGCTGAACACCAGCACTACGGCAAGTTGGTGCTGGGCAGGTGTCGGGTTCCTGCGACAAGCCTGAGGTTCCAGCCACAGGGCTTGCTACGCGCTTGCTGTCCTCAAAGTTGCAAACCCACTTCACCCAGGGCACACCTGCTATACGTAGGTACACTGGTGTGTTACAACCAAAGTTAAAAATAGCAATTCCACCCCCATAAACAGGCCATCTCGTAAACAGTACCAACAGCAGTATCACAATCTCAGTATTGAAAGCTGGTTTTTTTTGTTTGCTTTGGTTTTGGTTTGTTTTTTTTTTACATCTTTAAACACAACTATGAGATAAGTAAAATTTGCCAATTCGCTTGGCTTTCAGCATGTGCAACTCAAAATAGCTAGACTAGATACTTCATCATAAAATTTAATAGCAAAGCACTGCAAAACAACAGAACACCTGAACAGTGCTGCTCCTGAAATGCAGATCTGTCAGTGCATACTCATGCCTATTAAAGCATCCAGTGGCGTATTGTTTAGCTCTGACAGAAGAACAATTTAACACCTTAACTTGGGGGCAAGGAGTGGAAATGGAGCAGAAAATGAGCAGAAAAACAGAAAGGAAAATAGGAAGATGCTTCTTGGGACTAAGTTCAAGAAACACAACAATGCTTGTGGCACATGAAAGGAACAAGACTTTAGCTATTGAGCTCGAAACGTGACTTGAAAAATGGCTTCTCCAGTAAAACTTCAACTGAAAATTCAGAAAATATTCAGAGGCAAAAGAAAATCTACCTAATTTCTGACCCACAGAGGTCCCTTCCAACCCCTACCATTCTGTGATTCTGTAATTTCTCTGGAGAAAAATGTAATTCCATACATGCTGGTGAAAGACATCATAAGCACATTTCAAGGTCTTTATGAGATAATTAATGACAGGAAACGCAGGAACATAATTTTAATTCCTCTTTCAGGATCTTAGGGACAAAGACCTCCTTTTCAGGGAGGCTGCCCAATCAGAGGAATCGCACTGGAAATCAGCAGCAGATTTCTAATATTTTTCTAATCACAACCCAGATACTTCAACTAGAACAGCAGACTGGCAGTCTTTCATATTTTTAAACCTCATTTGCTACATTTTAAAAACAAGAATTAAATCTGTTTTCAGACTCAGTGTTTCTCCAGTTTCGTAACATTCTGCAGTAATATTTCTGCAAAGAAACAGCTTGCATTCCCAAACTGCGCAAACATGTTGTTATCCTAGGAAGCAACATGACCTAATAAAAGTAGAGGGACCTCAGAACACTCAAATTCAAGGACTTGCCCTGCTGTTTCTTGACTACAAGATGTTAGTAGGTCACTTAATCCCACTGTGCTTCAATTTCCCTAACTATAAAATAAGTATATTCACTACTTTAAATTACAGCTGTTATAAGGTGCTTGATTGGTTAACTCTTGCCTGCCTTTGAGGGAAAGGTATTTGACATACCTGAGGCTACGCAGTGAAGTTTGGAAGGTTAGGAGATAAGAAGCATGCGTTTAAAACATGTAAGCTCATAGGTGCCTTGAACTGTTCTATGATATCTACCACATTTATTTTTACTGTACAAATTACTACTTGTTCTGACTGATAAATTATTGCGGTCCTAATCACCTCACTTCTCAGCCTTCTCAATATCTGAAAGGAAACCTACCAGACAGCCAACACAGCAGTTACCTCCCGTCCCTCAATCTCTACCATCTGATACCTCTGAACACACAAATTTTTCTTCTGTTCCCTAACAGCCATGCCCAAAAAGAGCAGATGTCTACAAGGTTGGGGCTGGCATTGCTGTCCCCCTCGCTGTCACAGCATTAGTGCTCAGAAAACAAAACCAGACTCCAGATGATCATGCATGAAGGAAGATCATCAGGCCCTTTAAAGAAGAAGAAAACCTAAGGAAAGCAGAGCCGTTTGGAATAAGCATTACTAATCCCGAATGTCGCAATAAAGTTTAAGTAAACCTGGCTCACTGCCACTGCCTAACCACAGCAATGCCAGAGAAGCATCTTAACGGTCTCCTCCAAAGTGATCTCTCTTTGCTGGAGTAAGCATCTGCAACATCTGATACAGCTACACCTAAATCCACAGCTGAAATCAGCGTCTTCATGATCTCACGTGCCTAAGGTGTTCCTAACAATACCAAAACAGTATTAGACAAGAATTCCACCTTCTTTTTAGTTTAAAGACAGACTCTGCCATACCACATGCAGATGAGAGAAACTACTATTTGACACTCAGAACAAATTGTAGCCAATAAACTGGCCTAAAAAGAGCTTTAAAGAATACTCTTCTGAGGGTGCCACAGCTTTTAGGAACTGAAGAACGAGACAGTCGATCTGCTTAGGAATCACCTTTCCATTTGGTACACATTTAAACCCCATATACGTGTCAGTCTTTGAAACAGGACTTGTGCCAACTATCTTCTAGTATTAATCTGTTTACTTGACATAATATATTGGTACTAGTAGGGGGACTTAGAAGTAATTTATGGCTGGAAGGGACTGTTACACTTTCTCTTTGGTCTCGTATCACTGCTTGTTTGGTCTTAAGGGAGATTATAAATCCTTAGAGTCAGTGGTAGGACACTGACATTTAAATTCAAATGATAGGATTCTACAGTTAAAAAGGATCACGTTAGTTTGCACCAGACTGCAGATCTCAAACACTCCGACTTTCAGGGATGTTTGGAAATAGGGTTGAAACTTTGCATACAGAGATGGGTTAAAAGGACCCATCCCTCCACCTAACCAAAACTATTCTCCCAGAAAAAAAACAGAGTTTAGAATAAGAATTTTGGTTCAGTACCTTCTCCTGATATCACCCATGCAAAATACTACCACAATTTTATAGAAGTTGTTTTTCCTTCTTACTGGCTAATGCTTCATATGGGAAAACACTTATCTTCAATTTAAAAGTATAATCAAAGCCAAGATGCATTTGAAGGAGCATCCTTTACTGTGAAACTGCATATGGCTACGATACAGATATGAATCTCAAGTACCACCTTTACATAGCTAGGTCACATGATGACCTTGGATTGCACCTTAAAAAAGAAATCCAACATTATTCTATTTAAATTGTTTAATTATTACAGTCATATTTCCGACAATTAGACAGTAATAAACAATAGAAGAGAATTAAAGCACAAATATGAGCTGTTAACCAGATTAACAAGAACATGCATCCTCATTTTAAGACGTTCTTTAAGTCTTCGTTCTTCAATATATGGATTTTTCATACATACCTTGATATCCTTACTGTAAATCTTGTTAGACTGACACAGTAGCTACCATTGTCGTCTTTTTTAAGACTACATCAAATGGCTAAGAATTGAAGCCTGTGTCAGCACTATCTAATATATTACTCTAGTAAAAGCAAATGATTAACAAAAATGGAAATAACAGTGGGACAAGGTTCAATCACTCTCCACAATTAAAAGGGAATAGCAAAATTTTAACAAACTATTAAATAAAAACTTTTGATATCTCAGCAAATAATACAACTAGGATACATATTTCCTAGAAATTAATCACCTTGAGGGAATTACTTCTGTTGTGTTGAGGATTTTTTTCTACTATAATGAGATAAAAGTCTATGTATAGCTTATTGGGTAAAGCAATCTGACCTGTTAAGCTTTGTTAAGCCGTGGGTATCTGTGACCTGTTCTGCGAGCGCCAGTGATCATCCCTCAGGGTGACGTGCACAGCCGGGCAGCCCCCAGGGCACCCAGCAGCCCCATCCCCAGGGACCACACAGCCACCCCTCGCCTCCCCGGGCGGCTGTCCCCACGCCCCCAGCACTGCCACTCTCTCCTTACTGAAGGGCCACACAGCCCAGCTAAAACACATGCAGCTCTTGCTGTTCCTCTGTGTGGAAAGCAGAAACTGAAGCCTGCCTGTCACATAAATCACTATTGACCTCAGATATCCTTCCCCATACCACAGCCTCCTACCTTGGGAAAACGGGTCCGTTTGCGTTGGCTGACATCTCCAAGGCTCCCCGACCAGCACCGGCAGCCCCAAATGGGGCTGGCAGCCACCACCTCCCTTTCTATGGTAACTCAGAGACTGGCTCCGGTGCTTTGAAGGGTTTCACTGGTATTGGCTGGAATGTGCTGGTATGCTCCAAGGCGTTTTACACCAGTCCGGTCCTTCCCTTTCATGACAGGGTTTGACAGAATGGCTGCACTGCAGCCAGAACAAACGGCAACAGCAAAAAAAGTGTTAATTTCCACAAACTGGTCCTTTCACTTCCACTAGAACATCTGGGAATACCTCTCACAAAAGCCATTCCGGGAGTTCAAACAACTATACAGTCAAACCTGATCTGAAATTATCTTGACAGCTGTTTATGGCTTTTGTATATAAATGCACCACTAGGAGAACTGAGAGTTTCTATTCACAATTATATACAGATTTTAAATAAGTGTTCAAATTCTTTCGCAAATAGATTTCTTTTCAGAGCTTTACAGTATGAAAGCTTAAAGAATCATCAGTATAGACACTGTAATCATGAATATTTACGTAAAACTTATAATTTATAAAAATACATTTATTCACATTATTAAACTAAACATCAGATCCAAATCTTATTGTAACAAATATACACAGTATATGAAATAACAATACACTGTAAATGAAGATTAGTTGAGCATCACGCTTGGCTTCCAGACTGACTCATACCATGAAGGTCCATTAGCTGTTTCTTAATCCCAGATTCAAGACTAGGAAACAATAGCTATGACAATTTTACTGGAATTTCAGAACTTTTTGAAGCAGCTGAGCTTAGGGGCTTGCCAAAACATAAATGTTATTCTAGAACAAAGGAGACTATCTAGTGCAGAACAATTCTACGTGTGAAGAAGAGTTATTGAAGAAAACCCCACAATATCTAGTCTAGAATAACCCTGCATCCAAACACAGTTCTTGTGTGTGCCTCTTCTTGGTTTTCTTTAATTCACTTTCAAAGACACAGAGCATTCCAGAATAAACACATCCTCACATTCATTCACTCCCCAATATATGCATATATGGACAAGCCCTAGATACATCACTTTTTGATCTTGCTGACCTGACAAATACCTACACGGCACTGCATAAATGTTGCCGTCTTCAACGTTTTCTGAAAGATGTTCTTCATAAGGTCGCAACAGGAAGCAGAATTGAATAGCAACGTGAGTGAGGGTTTAAATGATGTCTGTCAAACCAGTGACGTGACTAACTGGAAATATTTTCTAGTATTTCCCTAAGTGATATAAACCTTCAAACTACGCGTTATTAGAACCATCTTTCACCAGAAATATTCATGTACTGCAGATAACCACATTCCTCACTATCAGGAAAGTTCTATTCCTTCAGAAAGAGTTAAAAAAAAAAATCCTTGTGTTTGCTAAGAAATGGCTGAAGAAAGGATTTATGGGCAAACAATGCATGGTAGTGTATCCTCTGCCCATCAAGGATGCTGTAAAGTAGCCGAGCAATACAAGAACAAAAAGACGAAGAATAAAGAACCTAAACCACTTTAATTTCTTACGGTAAGTCATGGTGGATCACATCCAGGTTTAACCCATCAGTGAGCATAGACTATGAAGTTTGAATGATTTGTTGACCAGATTTTCAACTACCTTTTCTCAGAGGCAGAAATGTTGCTCTCTTCTTCCCTCAAAAAACCCAACAACACTCACAAACTAGGAGTACATTTGCAATGGAGGAAGAAAGTGAGAACTAGTTTTAAGCACAAAGAATAGGACACAGTATTTTGCAGGGGAAAAAAAAGAATGGTAATGACATATTTTAGTGTGGGTCATTTGTCAGCTCACACACAGGCAAATTCCCCTTCACAAGACTACAGAGACCACAGGGAAGTGCTCCAGCACCTGCAGGCACATTCAGGAACCCAGAACTCAAGGCCTCATCCAGAACTTGTCCATCCAGATGATTAACATTACCATCACCTTTCTCCAGGTCTAATTCACAGACATGATCTCTTCTCAACGTTTTTGCTCCAAATAAATCTGTTGGATAGCTTAATGTCCAGTAATAAAACTGCAGATCATAGGGATAAAATCCCAGCAGCCTCTGCCTACCTGAGGCTGGCAAAAACTACCATACTACTTGTTCCCTGGCGTATACCCCTACCAGATGAATACGCAAAGATCATGCTAACATCTGAAACCCCAGAAACATATAAAGAGCGGATGAGAACTTAAAAAAAAAGTAAATCACTAGATAAATAAATACAAATGCCTCGCTGGAAGGTTAAGAAATTTGGGAAAGTTTATTTAAATCACTCCAAAAAAGGCAACAAGAGGGGGAAAAATCTGGAGCACTTATACACCAGTCAAAGCCAAAAAAGTACCATTCTTTTGTCCTCTTTAAACTGTTACAAGGTGGTTTATGCACGGACTGTTAAGGGTCTGATAACTTAAGTCCAGTAAGCATTTATATGCCATTTCAGCTTAATAATTTTGAAAGTGTCCAGCACCATCAGATAAACAGCTGCTACTCAAATTCTACTTGAAATAGCATTACTTCTCAGAAATTCATATATTTGGAAGGATTCTTCAATAACTTCTGCACACAAATAGTCAGGTTTTTTGGATTGGGGGTTTTTTTGATTTTTTTTTGTTGTTTTTTTTTAACACAGGATTGTCCTACGAAGATGAAATGCATACCTTTGTTATACATCTCGTTGTTTTGTTGTCTGAGTCAGACATTCCAGTCTATAAAAATATACAGCTTGTAGAGTTATTTTCAAAAGCTCAAGGAAAAGAAGATAATAAGTAATGCCTATACTAATATATATCCACACAATTATATTCAAGGTTATGATTAAGACCTATATTTCTTGAACACTGATGTCAGTGTTCAAAGATTTTAGTTGACCTTGAGGATATAAATAAATTTTGCAGTCCTCCATCGTGTCCTCAACTTAGTTCCCTAAAGACATCTAAATGTTCTGTGCTTACATACCATAAAAGTTAAACGCAAATATTCCATGTTATATTTAATACTCCTAACTTCGATTTGTGGAGAGGAAAATTAGGTTTCCTGAGAGCTGTTGTAGCTTCCAAACATCATCTTATTCACAAGCAACAAAGATGCTTACAGTGTTATATTTGGATAAAGTAGTGATGAGAATCCTCAGCATATTATTCGTAAAATTAAATCCCACTGAGGGTTTTTTCCTCTTGCCATGTCATTAATTCTACCTCAGGAAAAACAATGAAAGATCATAATATGTGTAAGAGATAAAAAAATAAAATATATAATGAAACATAATTGAGAATTCTACATTTTCCACTTTTAAAATAATGGAATTTTTTGTAACTTCTGTGAATGAGGAGAGAAGGCTCGAATATGAGCTTCCAAAAACCCCTGAGACAGTATATACCAGCACAGACTTTCAACTAATTAATTCTCTACAGAAACACCTAAATGCTAAGCTCAAATATCCTTTTAAAAAAGCCAAAGATTTCTCACAGAAACATTTTACATAAGCTGTTAACCTTTGATTTTTCCTGTTTTATGAAAATCCTGGGGTCCCCCTTAATTAATGATCACACACAACGCTTCGTGTACTCAATGCTGGCAGCAGTCACCAGTGCCACCTGAAGCATTTGCACTCATTTGCTCAGGCATTTGGTTGTCGTGTTTCAGCTGACTCTACTGAACCTGCCTTCAAGAGCTCGAAATTATTTTGGAGCTGCCCAAAAGGTCGCTTTCCAGCCACCCGATCCGTCGTCTTCCATTCAGTGTACTCAGCAAAGCAAGTAACACCACCTTCAGTTCCCAAAAGCCATTTCATTTGCTATGAAGAAAACAGACCGTGTTCACTGGCTTAACTGGAAAAAAATTCATAGCAGCTTTACACAATACTGTAGCACAGTTCAACCTGATAGTCAAACTAATAAACATACAGAATCCTAAATTTAGTAAGTCTGTACCTGCGTAAAAGGATTTATTGTAAGAGAAAATGGTATCCTTCCTTTCTCAGAAATACCATTTTATAGCTAAATGCCTTATGCATATGCGAAAGGCCAGAAACACCCACCTCACAGCAGATTTGTAGCCAGACTCTCAGTAATGTCACCTGAACTCTCGCCACTGATGCTAGCAGAAAGCAAAGCACTCCATATAGTCCAAAACAATTTTCAGAGAAAATGTACAGATACGAGCATGATCATTTGTTATTAAGGCAACTAAAAAGAACCGTCTCCTATGTCTATCCTCTAAAAGAGTTGGAAAAGCATCTTTGTGACAGCTTACTTTGCTGCTCTTCCTCTCTACAAGACTACAAAAAAATTCTGACACTTCTGAAGATAGAACTTCATTTTACATCACTTACTTTCTTAGAGCCTAAACTAAATTAAATATAAATACACAGAAATAAACTCAAAGCCTACCATGTTATTAAGAACCTGAAAGCGTTCATTTCCTTTTGAGTATATTGTTTCAATGGGTGTGAAAGGAGGTATTTGTAAACCAACTGATGACAGAAACTCAATACACTGCAAGGAAGAGTATCTGCTTGCACTGAAGTTTAGCACATTCAGAATCCTTTCTTCAAATATCATTTCTAGTTAGTGTTACGGAACTCACGTATAAAACTAGAGACCAGCATTAAACTCTGTGGATAAGGAACTTTGCCAATTTTTATAACAATAAATTCTAACAGTTTAAAATAAATGACATTGCTAAAAAAAAAAAAAAAACATACACAAAAAAAAAACCAAAACACCCCCAAATCCCAAACCCACAGAGCCATAAACAGTCAGCTCCATCCCATCAGTGATATAAAAATTTAACTTTCATGCCCAGATAGCAAGGCACAAAAATGGTTACTGTCTTTTTCTACTGTTTACACACAAGGTGCTGATGATCCTGCTCTGCCAGTTTCCAAGCTGAAGCTGTGTCTCCACCTACCTCTTAGAGAAAAAAAGCCATAAAAAGATGACCACAGTCTATGGAGGACAGTGTTGGAAAGCACCTGAAATCCTTCAATATGCTATTTAAGGAATCCAGTGAAAAAACACAAATCATAGAAATCAGAGAGATAACAGCAATAAAATAAAAATCAATACCAGGATATTTAATTTATATAAGTTTTGGATGCCATGCTTTCTTGAAGAAAAAAATAATAATCACCCCAAACAAAGGACAGACATCCTGAAATCACAGTCTGTAAGAGCACAATTACCTCACTTGTAAGACAATCTGGTTTCTTTTCTTCTGTTTCATGAGAAAACTTAAACATGTGATTTCTTTGGGTAATATGAATAAAGTGATTGCAATGGAGTTACATCAGGAAGATATGCTATATGTGTTTGCAGAATCAGCACAAGAAGAGTAAGTTAGTGATTTCAATCATAATGAAAGAAACGCATAACTAGTACGAGGAAATGGAGGCCTGGCACTTCAGTTTTTCCATCCCTTACAGCACCAATCCAAAGAATTATATCACCTAACTAGTGACTTACACAGTACTTGTCTATTCAGCATTCAGCAAGAGGAACTAAGAAATTTGCCACTGGACATACAAAAGCCAGCACCAAGTCAAGTTTAAGTAATACAGTTTTACAAAGATTAGTGGCAGATCTTCTTTTTTAAAGGCTTCAGATCTCAAGTTGTTAAGAAGATAATGCATCAAGATTTCTAACTAATCTCACTCTTCAGTTTCAAACCAATAGCCAATCCTTTATAAATTTGGCACCTAATGAAACCAGGCATCAATTTTGGTTTACACTGAGCAAACAGCGTGATATTCAGCACTTCTCTGGAGATAGCAGAACAGTGAGATTCAGATCCTCTACTGCCTTCCTCTCTCACTCTGCACTTCATCTGTAAATAACCATTTCCACATTTATAAGCTCTAATATGATCCCTGTGGAGATCTCTCTCAGATCTCCTACACACACCTTACATAAAATGCTGCCTTTCTCTTCATCACCACACTATCAGCTCAAGCTCAACAAGACTGGAGTGATGTATATTTAGCCGTAAAAGAATGAAAGTTAGCACAGCTTATGTTCAGTTATATCATCCTGAAAAGCACTTCAGTGAAGCACTGAGCAATTGGTTTGTGCTGAACTCCGTGCTGTCCCAATTATACTACCAGTATTCAAGCCAGATACTTCAAACTAGGTTTGATAGTTCTATATCCAAAAGCAACGCAGGCGTGTCCTCAGCCATCCCACGACTCCCCCGTTTGCACCTTCAGCAGCAACTGCCTGCCATCAAGGTCTATGGCCAGCACACCACCTTCAATTCCGAGCTCAGTTCTACTCCTCATACTCCAAGACACTTTTTCGAAATACTACCTCAAATGATGTGCTTCCTCTCCATCCAGTTAAAATCCTACTTTAGGCTCTTTTGAGCTTAGAATTCACACTTGCATAACAACTCCAAATTCTTCACAGCACTTAAAGTAGCAGGGGTTCATACTGCTCATTAGTTTGCGGTGGGGGGGGAGGGGCTGCTTGTTTTTTTCAGTGAAGGTTTCCCAAGTTGGGTATCACAGACAGTTTGCATCTGCAGTAAACTTAGCCAAAGCTACAAACAAGCCTCTGATGAAAGAAGAGATTTCCAGAAAGAAGAAAGACCCTGCTGCAACAGTATTAGCTCAGGGCTAGGAAGATCTGGGTTTAATTTCAACATCCATCACAAATTCTCCTTGTAACCTTGACCAAGTGATTTAGTTTCACCACGTCCGTTTCCTATACAGATACATGATAGATCATCTCCCAAATGTACGGTGTGGACAAATAGAAGATTGCTAAATACTCAGACAATCTTTCAGTATTGAAGGTCTTTCATAGACAGATACAACAGACAGCATAAATATAAAAATTAAGTAGCCAAACCAATGAGAAATTTTATTGCGTTCTATTGCATTGCAGCAGAAATTCAGAGGTGTAAACTCATCTTCCATGCTTTACCGAACATAACCACACAGAGCTGAGGAGGATTACGGTTTTTTCAGTGGTTTCTTAAAAACACCAAACACTTCCTCTTATTTTCATGGATGAGAAAAAAAACCCCAAAATATTCAAGGGGCCTTTATCCCAATTTTTAACCTACATAGATTCCGGTTGATTCTCAGAACATAAACATACCAAGCCTGAAAGTCCATACAAGCCTGAGGTCTGAAGGAACCCTGCTGCCAGCTAGCCCAGCTCTTCTGTCCGCCCTTGCAAAACACTTGCTTTTCTGGCTTACCTTCCAGATCCCATATTTGCTCCTTGTGTCAAAATCACCCCTATTAATTTAATTCTATTTCCAGATCTCTTCAGATATAAAAATGAATTGTAACTGCTTACTCAGATTTCAACTAGGATCTCAGGGGGAAAAAACAAACCAACCACCTCTTCAGAATGCACAGAATTTTTGCATTAAGTGAATGTAAAGTTTCTGTATGCACTGAGCAACACCTAGAGCATCTCCTGAAATCCTCACACACAGAATCATAGAACCATTTAGGCTGGAAAAGACCTGTAAGATCAGTGCTTCTAGAATGCCATAAAAGCCTCCAGTATTAGGGGAGCTTTTTGTACTACCACCTCTTTACAATTCTGTTTCTGTCTTCCATGAGCTCCTAGTAACAAGCACTAATCTGAAGGGTTTGTTTTGTCTATATGCCCGCTATTTAAATATGAAAAACACTAATGACACTAAAAGCCCTGCTTTCTGTTAGGAAGGAGTTCCAAATTTATTTTACTTGTGCGCCAACACCGGCAGTAGGACCTCACCCTCTGCACCTCCATAACTGTTCCCAACTTGCCCCACAGAACCCAAATCCCCGTGCAACGCCCTCAGCTGTGCCCGCTGTCCTATGGCACAGGCTCATGTGCCTGCCTGGAGGAGCTGCCCACGACCCACAACTGCCTGCCTCCTGACCAACGAGGTCCTGCGCAGGATGACAGCGTGGAACGCAGCGATGAGGGTGCAGAGAAAGCAGCTCCCATGCAGCAGCAGCAGCAAATCAGGCCAAGCCACCAAGCAGAGGAACAGCCTGCACAAAGGCATTTAATTTGCGCAGACAGAATTGGGCGCTGCCATTTCTGCCTACCACTTTGAAGCGTACCACTAGTGACGTTAGTGTCACAGTTTAGAAACCTCCGCTCCAAAAACATAAAACTCCTCCAGAAAAGATGAGCGGAACAGACCTATTAAACATTCTGAAATGAAAATTCCACAGAATACATGGAAATGCCGTTGCCCAGACTGCTGGTGTCATTGTATTTCTCTACAGAATTTAAACCTTGCCGTCTAAGGTACATAGCCTTTTATTTATTAAGACATCTATCCAAATACAAAATCTTATGCTTCTGGCTGCATGAATCTGCTTAAAAGCAGAAAAAGACAGAAGCAAGGAATTTTAATCTCAGTCATTTCTTTCAAAGGAATGCTAAAGAGGGAGCAAAAGAAAATGTAAAAGCTTTTAGAATTGTTTCAGTGCAGATTTCAGCAGAAACATCCAGATTGTGTGCTAAGCTAGCATGACTGAAATTAACAAAAAAAAATTAAGAGAAGGGGAAGAAAGTGCTCCCCCCCATCTTTCCAATGTGGCAGCATTCCCTATTTCCTAACACCTTGTTCTATTGTCTTTCACCTTTGTAAACACAATTTAAATTGGAGAATGCTGCTATTCTTTCTCTTCTACAAAAGCAGGCATTACTGAGACAAGCATGTGTTGCTTGGGACGTTTTTATTAACATTTTCCTTTGTAATAGCATTCTTCTTTCTTGCTCTGGGTTTCCGTGTTGGGTGCACAGGCAGTGTCCAAGGGAATGGGATATCAACTGTGGGAAAACGTAAACTGCATTTTTGTTTAGTTTTTTTTCCCCCCCAGTTACTCTCCGCACTGTTCTTTCTTTTTGTCTGTCCTTCCTGATAACAGACAACAAATTCATGTTCTTATAAAAGAGGTATGATGATTGTTACCAAATGACTGGCAAATGACTGATACGAGTCCCATTAGCCACATCTTCTCACACGCACAGGTATATTACACAAGTAACAAAGAAAAGAAAAATTTGTTTTCTGGTTCAAGATCCCCTTTGCTTTGTATTTGGTTTTATTATTACTTTGATTGCGGTTTTGCTTCCCTTCCCTATTACAGAGAAAGCAAATACCTGTGTTTTCTGCTACAGTGTCTGGCTTGTTTCCTTAACTAACCACTCTGTCCTGCGCAGGGGGTTTGAACGACTTCAGGCCGGTTCTACTCTGACCCGCCACGCTAAACCTACTGACATCAGGTGAAATTGGGTCAGCAGAAAAGTGGTAGTGAAGGGGAATAAAACCCTGTCTCTCATTTCTCTCCTTGAAACAGCAACCAGAGCAGCGGCATTATTTTCCAGCTTCCATCCTGTATGGTTGTGGTAATTTGGATTTTCTTCTTCTTAGCTGAGCGAGCACGGGGGAGGAGGAGGAGGAAAAGGTACTAATCTCTTCAGAAAGCAGCACTTGACACCAAGTGTGTAGGTGATAATGACTGCTTCTAGGGAACTGACATAATACCAAGCATTTACAGTATAGGGAAACTTTGCTGTAAGAGGAGTGAAGGTCCACTGAAGCGATTAACTCATTACTTTCATTGTATCACACTGTAAGAGGGCCACAATAAGATTAAAGTGATTCTACAGTTGTTCAAACATCCACAGAGAGATACCACAGTAGTATATCATCCCACTTGGGTGACCAGAGAACCGAAAAGAAGGTACAGTTCACCTCTTCAATTCTTCAGAAAGACCAAAAATGTCAGCTATTACATTAGAAACAGAAAGAAAGCATGCACATTCTTCCATACAGAAAGAACAAACCAAATCCTCAATGACGTGTGGCAAGTAGCAAGCACACAGGAAGCAAATTTCAAATGAATCACAAGATGAGCATTCCCCAGCTCCCCACACATCTCTCTTCTACATAATTAAGCTAAAACCGGGGGAAAGCAAGCTGCAATAGCTTTATTTACATATAAACAATTATTCAACTGTAAACATAACACACACACGTTAATGGAGAAAGCATCAAGACAGCTATTGACTACACTTTAGATCTCCTCTTCAGAGCCAAGTAGCAATTACAGTCTCTTTCACCTTGGGACTTCTTAAATACTCCCCTCTGTCTGGACTAACTCTGCCATCCCTATTTCAAATACACTAAAAACTGTCACAGGTTTTGGCTTTGGGTTTTTTTAGCCTGGACCAAGGCATATTTGTACAAAGTGTGTCTGAGCAATAGTACAAAAGTAAAAATTAACTAGGAACATGCAACTTTATACAGTCTACCAATAAAATGCCACTAATGGTAAAGCAATACTGCCTGAACTATGTCCTCTTTTGAAATCCACAAATGTTTGCTGGAGAATTGTACACGTCTCACCACAGCAAATCTCAGTTTACCAGGTAAAAATACTGAGACAAGACTCTTTTCTAAAGCAGGTCTTGTTGTGAGGTAGAATTTCCCTCTGATTCTGCCTATTTGACTGTTAAAATACTGCTTTTGCCCAAGATGTTGGCCTTCATTCTTTACTCCCAACTTGCATGTCTAAGTTTTTATTGTAGTATTGTGTTATTTGGCACATGAAGAATGAGGTTAAGTGGTAAATTATTACCTTATCTCTGCAAGATGAATTAGGCCTAGACACAAAGGTGCCAAAAGTAATTATCATACTAGATGAGGCATGGTAAGAACCACAAAGTTAACCTCTGCACAACTATCACGTGTAGTGCTGTATATTTGCTTGTGCTTGTGAAGTTCTTGCAGGCTCTGGTTTCTCCTTTGGAAGCAACAAATAAGCTGCTGCATTCACATTAATGTCTTCCTGAGATTCACACTGCTCTGTTATCCAAGAACAATCTCATGACAGACAAACTGCGTGAATTATTGTTTCATCTACTCTTTGTGCTTGGATACAGGTTCTACAAGCTCCTCACAATGCCACATCCTCCTTCTCAGGTGCAGGCTCTCCCTGCTTCCCATGGATGACCACTGGAGCTTGTTCTTACCTCAGGAAGAGACATTTGAGAGAGCAATATCTATAGAAAACTTATTTCAGTCTTCCCTAAGCTCCATTAAAAAAACGTTTCTGCCTTTTATTTTTTTTCCCTTCCCTAGCCAGCTCACTGCAGGGTTAAATGCCAGGAAGAAGTGATGGTCAAGGAGAAGGAACTAGGATTCTTTTCTACTTTTGTCAACAAATACTTAGAAATAGGATTCTTTTCTCCTTTTGTCAACAAATATTCATTCATGGATCTTGATTTCGACCAGAGGACATTATCGCTGCCCAGTTATCGCTGCTGACTGGCTGTCAGCATGCTGACAGCCAGTCAGCTAAGGAAATAACAAAATCTTGAATGGAAGCTAACTGATGCGGTATCTGAAATGCAAATTTAAGGTCACAAAGACATAGAAGTTTTGATTTTGCTTTCTGCAGTAATAACTGCTCTTGAAAAAAAAAACCAAAAAACAGATGAGTGGAATTATGGAGAACTGAAGCTTTTCCTTTTAATGCAAACGTAGTTGAAAGTGCATTAACCACAGAACATTCATAGGGTATTAAAATGAACGCTAAAATGGCATGCAATCTTATGGCACGGTTGCTGTCCCTGGAAAGAACAGAGCACAACTCCTGGATAAGTAGTTCTTCTTAAAACATAACCAGTAGCTAATTTTGTGAAGTTCAGATAGGCAGCTCTTAAGGAACGAAGCTTCAAGCACCCCCTGTTATCTACGCACTTTTCCTTCAACCTCAGTGTCAGCTTTGCGTGGTTCATAGGCTTCTTCGCCCCTGGAGCTGTGGCTTCCTGGCAGCCTAAGTTGGACCTAGGTCACCTCAAGGGCGAGCGCAAGAGCCAGTGCAAGCCAGGGCTGGGACCATGACTGCAAGAGATGTTGAAACCAGAAAGGCCAAGTTCCAGTTTTTGCACCAGCTGAAGCTGTGCTGGAACAGCAGCCCATGTCAACCCCACCACACCTTACAAACATGCCACTGCCCAAGGCAGATGATTACCTTCCACAAGAAGGTAATTATTCCATAGATAGTAATTCCTCACCAACCACAGAGTTTCTCTAATTTCAAGCTATTGAACTCAAGTGTAATGTCCCAGTAGAGAACATCTACATGTAGTGTGTATTTGCTGTGCAAAATCAAACATAAATCACTTTTGCTCAGGAAACTATACGGTTTGCATAGGTGCCAAAAAGCGGATTTTCTGTATCTCTCAGAAGTTATAGTCTTTTTTTCTAGTTAATTCTCACACTTTTACTAATTTTTCCAACAATAGCAAATAAAGCATATATTGGGATAGTCTCAACTATTAATGAAATTACATGCTCCCAGCTCTTAATGTGTTCTTCTCATCACCTTTTATACCATATATTTGTAAGCACTGTTTGGATCAGGTATTTTTTTTTTTTTAAAAAAAAAGAAGAAAACCAGGCCAGTTGCAAAATCTACAATGGGCTGCAAAAATGTTAGAAGGTTCTCTAAATCTCATTTTTAAATTGCTACACTAATATGAGTGATAGCAAAGCAGTTTCCCAAGAAATGTCACACTGGTGGTTAAAAATCGAAGCAGTTAAGCTGTAGTTAAGCTATTACCAAGGTTTTTGGGAGGAGAAGCTGGGAGGACTGGGGGTGGTATGGAGTAACTCCTACCTGAGCTCTGCGCAACGAACTGTCCCTGTCCCAGCGGTGCCTGCCCAGAGCCCACCTTCCCTGCCCTGTCACCAGGTGCTCTGTGCCGGGCAGCCCCTCCTCAGGTTAAAGCACAAAGCTGATGTTTCTACACCGCAGTCTACTGTTGTGACCAACTCCTTGCGGCTAGTCAGATATTTGAGATTTTGGGTGTACATCACAGCCAGGCACCGGAATCTTTCTACCAATTCTGCTTTGCTCTGCCACTGGAGAGCTCAGAGGCCAAATCTTCGCAGGTGACAGCAGGAACAGAAGAGTAGAGAGCAGGCAAGAGACAGACGAGCTTTGAAAGCTTCTCCTGCATTTGAGTTTTGGTTGTTCAAAGTTTAACTGTTTCAAATTGAATTAAAGAATATTGTGTATTGTACACACATATTGTAAACCACGAGACTGAGTAGCAGCCTCCACAAATTCCTAAACACTGAAATTAATCTGTCATCTTGCAAGGTCACTATCAACAGAGAGCAGCTCTGGATAAAACAGTAAGTGATGGGAAGACAGAATGAGGAAATAAATCAACGGCTAAATACTGCTTTCTAGGAAATTCTGTTTTTGTTTAGATGATACTCTGCTGTGTAAGATATCTTTTCAGTAGGGAACAAGGTCATGAATAATATTGCACTAACCAACTAATAGCAAATAAAGCATGGAGATTTGGCATAGTAGATAGAAAATTTACTAAAATTTTTTCTACGTCATTCACATAAAATAATGAAACTACGTAACTATTTCCTCATACCACATTTCTCTGAGTGCATATCTTTCCTGATATGCGTCTTCCAGTCTAAAAATATTTTCTATTTTACCCTTTGGCCACCTGCTGAAATGAATATCCCCTAATTCTTTCCAGGTATAAAATTAAAATCAAGATAAATGCAATTTCTATAGAGTCCCAACAGCCCTTCTGAAATGCACTGTGCTGACACACAGATTCCAAAAACACATTAGGAGATTTTTGGCCTTTTGCTCTTTCAAATCAGTTGCAGTAAAGATATAGGTCATTTTGCAATAGGAGTTCTACCTGTAAGACAGTTTGCCTAAAGTATTAAGAATTTCTTCCAGGAGAATTTCCTTTTGTTTCTGAATACAAGTTAAAGGAGCACTTCAGAAGAAGCTAAAAATCACAAAAAAGAAAATTTAAAGCTCTATTAGGAAGAGCTGTCAAATCCTTGATTGCAGAATTACTCAAACTCTGCAAACGGTATTGTGGTCAATAATGTCTTGTCTATCAAAATTCACACGACACCACAATTCCTGCACCAAACAATTTACAGTCTAATCTACAACAGGACCTTATAAGTTCATTTAACAAACTCTTAGAGGTCGAAAAATAGCAGAATAATCCCAGTGAATATACTTAAGACATGGAAAAAATCATTGAGTTCTCACGGCAGAGTCCTTTTTCTTCAAACTAAGTAGCTTTGCTTAGCTATCCTCAGTTTAATGGGGAATTAAAAGGTGTGATGTTTAATGAAATTCTATAAACACTGTGAATTACAAGACAGAGTTAGAAATTTATGGGACCGTCATTCTAAAATTACTGGAAAGACGTCCTTCAATTAATGCAAGCAGTATTAGAAGCAAACCCTCTATCTTCCAGCAATATATTACCTTTGTATGGGCAACTCATTTTCTTGCAGGTGATAACCACGAGCTGCAGCCGTGCTCTAATACGCAAGAACAAAGTTGATCCTCCTGGAGACCAGTTCTTACTTCCCATACAGCAAACCTGAATACTTGTCCACCCTAAATCTTACAGACCTGCTGAAAGCCCAGCCTTGGCAAACCAGGCTACTCTCGCTCATCGTTCCCCAGAGTGTCTCCAACTCTTCCTGCACTATAAGAACTCAGGATATGCAACTTCATATTTAGTTAGGGTGTCTTTGTAGCTTCCTTTTACATACTGCTCTACCAGTACAGGGAGGATTTAATTTTTTTTAAGATAATGTACAAGGCATTTTTCTAAGTGGTAATTTAAACTAAGAAATCGAATATACCAATATTGTAAGAAGAAAGAGTGCAGGAAAGACATGGGAACTCACTTTCTCTAAATCCAAAGTTCCTTTCATCCATTCACGCTGCATGTATACACCATCACTCAAAACACAGGAGCATACCAAATATATCAGTCATTTTCACAGTATGAAGAAGAGTAAGTTACTCCTTGCTCTGAGCACACTCTTTGTTCACCTTTAAATATTTTGTCAGAACACGTATTTCCTACAAGAAACATGTCCCAAACGGAAGGAGAGCTGTGAAAAGAACTAGAACATAAGAAGTACTAAAGGAAATACTTATGACAATATTTCTGCACAGAGTTGGAACTGCCATCTGCTCACAAAAAAAGTGAATATTCATAACTGACTGGTCAAACTGTGAAAGTGTACCATGCCATTTACTTCACCAGGACTTTCGCCTGAATTGACTTCTATCTGCTGCCTACAAACAAATGAGAAAAATAGCACTGTAGAGAGATTAAACTAAACCCTTAAAATGATATTCACAGTCTGAGTGCAAAAGATAAACTGATTATTAAAATTGTATTTTTATACATTACTTACTCCTGCATTGAGAAATTTGGGTTATTTCTCAATAATCAATGAGGAACCAAATCCAGTGTAACAGAAGTTTCATCAAATTCATTCACTGTTCATTCAAAGCTGTGGTAAACTTTCTTCAATATACCACTTTATTTTGACTATATATGAGGAAAAGTGCATTGTAGTTTTAGGATTTTGTTTCTATACTTTAAAAATAGCTGTCATATTATTAACACAGTATTTTCTTTTCCTCATAACGTTGAATTTTACGCATCACATAACAGACTAGCAGCAACTTCAAGCAAGTACCCCCACAGCAATCAAAATAACACAACTGTTAACCAATGCAAGATATTTACATTTTTTCAAAAATCACTTTTTATTAAAAAATTTAACTTCTCTGATTGGAAGGTTATCTTCTCTGACTATCTTTGTCCAAGAAACCTCACCCCTTCCAGCCTTCCTCCAAGAATACTAATGAAAAGACCTGTCCTCTCCCTGTTCCCTTTCTTCTCCATCCTTCCACACTAATGAAAACCACTTTTGAGAGCAGTTGCTTCTGCTTCATCGTGTGAGAACATGTGCAGATCTTATCTTTTGCCTTGCTGCAGTTCTAATTTTATTTTAGCTGGTTTGGATCATTTTATCTTCAGGCACTGGAAACATCTGTGGCTGAAAGCCAAGGGTGAGTTTTGATACTGCCCACAGAATTTCCTCCATTTCACAGCTAGCTGATCACCATTCACCATTCCTGAGCGCCTGCCTCCTTTTTCCCTACTGTATTTTTAAAGTACGTTCTCTGCAAGTAACTCTACGTGACAGTTTCCTGTTCAAGTTTTATGGATTTCCATTTAAATAGATAGGTGGAGGAGGTATATAAACTAGCATTTTCCCATCCATTTTATGTAAAGTCGTATCTAAGATGATGCGTGCACCACTGAAATAGCTGTTCAAAATGAATCATTCGTACCAGTTTCCAGCTTCTTGTTACAAACAAGGACTGCACCGCCATTGCAAAAAATTTGATAATCTCTTCTAACAAAGAGAGAGCACAAAGCAATGTGGGAATGCAAAGTAAGAAAAAAAAATATCTAAAGGATGCTTTTTAAAATCATAGTATGAAAATTACCTACGTTTTACCCAAATTTGGCTACAGAAGTAATGAAAGCCTGGTTACACACAAAGTTTATGAAAACAATGAAACACCATCACAAGGGCCAAGACTTCTACATCAAAATCAAAGGATTAAAACAAGACTCCAAGACGGAAAACAGCTGAAGCCTTTTGTAAATTTTGAATCTTACTATACCTTGGCTGGTGCTGAACTGTAACTGCGTATGTATGAACAGGCACACAACACCCGTGTGCATTCATATGCATGCATATGCAAAAAAACACGTGTCTTAAAGTTAATTTTATGTTCTCAGTATTCAAAATGCTTATGATGATTTCAGTGGATTTTCTGTTTCTGCCATCATTCTTTCACACAGATTGCAATAAATGTTTTTTTTAGAGGTTTGCAGGGTATGCTTTTCTCCTCCGTTCTCCTTTTTTTAATTTTTCTTTTTACCAGTGCATATTTTATCAATATTAATTCAAATTCCACAAAGACAAGACAGAAAATTCTCTGATCCTTAATAATCTTATGTCTTAACTATTGCAATCTCCCCCCACTTTAGCCTTTGCAAGTCCCAATTTGCTATCCCTTAATTCTATTCTAAAATACTAAAACAATCAAGAGAAGCGTGGCCAGCAGGTCGAGGGAGGGGATTCTGCCCCTCTGCCCCGCTCTGATGAGATGCCCACCTGGAGTCCTGCGTCCAGCTCTGGAGCCCTCAGCACAGGACAGAGCTGGAGCTGTTGGAGCAGGGCCAGAAGAGGCCACAAAGATGATCCGAGGGCTGAAACCCCTCTGCTAGGTGGAAAGGCTGGGAGAGCTGGGGCTGGTCAGTCTGGAGAGGAGAAGGCTGCAGGGAGACCTTAGAGCAGCTGCCAGTGCCTGGAGGGGCCTACAGGAAAGATGGGGAAAATATTTTCCGCAGGGCTTGTTGCGATAGGATAAGGAGCAACGGCTTTCAACTAAGAGAGGGGAGATTTAGACTGGATATAAGGAAGAAATTTTTTTACAGTAAGAGTGGAGAAACCCTGGCACAGGTTGCCCAGAGAAGTAGTGTAGGCCCCATCCCTGGAAACACTCCAGGCCAGGTTGGACGGGGCTCTGAGCAACCTGATCCAGTTGAAGATGTCCCTGATCTCTGCAGGGGGTTTGGGCTAGATGGCCTCTAAAGGTTCCTTCCAACCCAAAGCATTCTATGATTCGATAATTGTGCTGGCTCTTTACTTTGATTGCATCAGAATTTTTTTTTTTTCCCCCCCTCCTTCTTTTCCTTACTTTCTTTCACAGTCACATCAAATGACACCTGACTGTTAGGGTCTTTCGTGAGCTGTTAATCTGGAGCTATACGTGCCTTTGCTCTGCAATGATCTCCTTGACTGCCAATTTACCACATTTTTCCACAGCCATGGGCTGGTCTTACGTGTTCACAAAAGGCAATGCTGCTAACCTGCAAAATCCACCAACCAACCTCTGTCAAATCTCTCTTCAAAATTCAGTGGTTCTCTGATGACTACAAATGGTCCAATTCTGATATTATAAACTCTGGTCCAGATGCAACTTCTCCCCCAGGCAGTCTCTCATTAATTGGTTACAGAAACAAGAAGTTACCTTGTTACTAAAACTCTTTCCATAAAGAAAGGACCTGTTACTAGCCCTTGTCCAAAACAGTATGTAACTATTTGCCTTCGCTAGTTTTCAGGAATGCTACTTCATGAGATTTGAAAAAAAAAAAAAAAAA
>Ga0065711_1002619_pt1 | contig 32574 bp, 22 predicted proteins | sample Hoacrofraction12_FD_59098 | JGI IMG/M metagenome (GOLD analysis project Ga0065711, IMG submission 59098) | Hoatzin crop microbial communities from Cojedes, Venezuela - Epithelial fraction 12 v2 (version 2) | ecosystem: Host-associated > Birds > Digestive system > Esophagus > Crop | place...
CCCCCCCAGCTTCCCTCCCAACCCCCCCGCCACTGTAAAACACACCACTTTATAACCTGCAGCATTAAACCAAACACACAAATCACAGGTTTCCCCCGAAAAGAAAAAGGTCAAAATGAAGAGGCGGATTTTTTCTGCTCTACAGCAGCTTGACACCACAAGCTAACCAACTATAGATCTGGAGTTGCGATTGCATTCCTGTAATAACACAAGTACTACAGATTATGTTTAGGGTATCGTTAATCTCTCACACCCACCAATTTCCTACTGACAGCTGGAGGCCAGCAGTGAAACCCTGGTGCAAAAGTTCACTTAAAATCAGCAGGAACAGATAAGCTTTCAAAATAACGCTGAAAATTATGAAAACATACCTAAGCAATAAGTTCTCAAAAAAGAAAATGGTTACTTCTTGAGCTTAGTAAATACTAGTAGCAAGTTTTCACACAAAGATAATGTTCAGGCACATAACTTCATGTCAAAAATATACAGTTTAAGGACCTGCAGCCCACTGTTTTTTTTAAAGGAATTTTCTACTTCAAAATTTTGAGTTGTTTAAAGTAGGAAATGGATACCTTACAGGTTGGGGACATTGAAGTTGCTCATAACTGCAAATCAGTAATACTTGCTTTGAGCATATTACATATTAAAGAAAAGTGTTCTTTCTTCTGGCAAATATTCAGAATTTATTGTTCTTGAAAGAAAAGAAACTCAACATGGCCTATGATTTGAACACATGCCAAAGAAAGGGTATGAGAAAACTAGAAAGGGAAAGAAGCCAAAAAGAAAATATATCTACAGTAATAAATTCCAGTTAAATTAGTACCAATAATTCTTACTGAGTTTTCAGCTAGTGCAACACAAGATAACATCTCTGGTTTAATTTTTTAACTGTTTTATACTTGGATTTTGTACAGATTCTCTTTCGTCATTCCCTCCCTCTTCCTCCTCTCCCAGTTTCTCTACAATGTCCACAGAGCCAACAGACTCAAAACAAAGGCTGACCTACAGAGGGGAAAAAACCTCTTCATTAAAGTGTGATTTAACCTCACAAGATTCCATGAAGAGATAAAAATCAGATTCCAAAAAGCTTATTAATTTCATAAAAGGAATGCCTAGTAGATAACAGAAGAATAACAAATTAATCAAACCTCAGGAAAAGAAATGAAGGATTTCCAGTAATTTTTAAAATTACTAACTTTCTTGGTAGAGAAGGCCTACCTAGTGTTAAGTTAGGCACCAAATAACAATGTCTTTGGACCGTTGATAGTAACACGGAATTGTTTTTAATCAGCTCAGTCAATCGAAAAGAAAACACTCAGTGCTTTTCTGGGCACCTTCTCAGTCGGGATACAACATGTGCTGCTTGGCTGCTCCATCTCAAAGGTATGCGTGTAGGGCACAAAAGCAAATACTCTCTTTTTGAGCAAAACTGCTTGGGGGATCCTTAGCAGCAGAGGGTCTTTGCTTCTACATATTTTGCTGGCAATCACTACTGTTTCATAGCAATGCGAGGACATAACGTACAGAACCGTTAATAAAAATTAGGAAGCAGAGCACGACAGGGCACGGAAATCTCAGAGTTGCAGAGATGTGCAATATTCTCTGGCCTCGGACATACACTCGGTCTATTTTGGGAGTGAGGACAGGAAGCAGGAGAAAAAAAATCTCATATTAAGGCTACTACTCTAGCAAACAGCTTGAGGTTGTCCCAACACAAGTGGAAATTCATGCAGTGTTTGACCTGTTCTCCTTCACCTCTACTGTCCAGCACTTCTCAGGTTAAGAGCCTTTCACCCATACCCCATCTGCACATGCCAAACCCAGCCCGCAGCAGCTCCATGAGAAGCAGCTCCAGAGGCTTCCCAAGCAGCCCCTTGAAATGGCTGCCTTTCCCTCCCCAGCTCATGTTCTGTGCCCAGTTTGTGATGGTCCATTCCACAATACAAGTTTTTTGCTAAGCTACACAAATCATCAGTTTTTTCATCTATTTCAGAAGACTTCAGCAGCCAAATGCTCTTTTTCTAGTCTGCCAAACTAGCAGCTACTGTTTTGTTTGCATGTTTAGAGCTAATTTTGACTTTCGACACAATGTTTTAATGATTACATTTGTGACCAGATTATACTGTTTACAAAATACCTGAAGCAATAGGCAAAAAAGCTAACTTGACAAGTCAATCCAACTCAAACAGAAGACTACTGCTACTTTTTGCATGGTGCAACTAACTTCTAAATGCCCTTAAATAGCAGACCAGCTATTCCAACAGAAGCAGGGTATGGGGTTAGACTTGCCAACATACAGAGCCATTTGTGTGGGTTTTCTTCCCCCCGGAGAACCCAAATGACAGTCTATTAAGTCATATTAAAAACAGGCTTCCAATCCAGTTAGGAACTACGAATTAGTCACACAGAAGACAGATTAATGCTGTTAAGAGCATGCCTACATCCAAAAGGGCCTGAAACACAAGGGGTCCCAAGGAACAGCAGTGTCAGAAGCCAGCGTAAATCTTCTCTAGAAAGGTAGGCAAGCCATAGTAAGAGTTTGACTGAGAGTTATTTCAACACGTTCCAATTGACTGAGAAGTCACCTTCTGGCAGAACATCAGTATTCAGTGATGAACTGTGCCAGATACTAGAGACAGACGTTCATGTCACACTTCACCTACCGAAGACAGAAAGAAGCTATTGCCAAGTCCAGTTTGAACCTATTATTTCCTAATTTTAAGCTCAGAGATCCAAAATGCCAACGGTTGATATCAGAACATTTTTGCTAGTTCCTCAGTCCACTGCTCACAAGGAATGAATAACACACACTGAAGAAGAGCTTAAAAGGAAAAATTTATCATTGAGGAAGCAAGATGGAGCACATATAAACTCTACGAAGTAGACAAAATTTTACTGTACTACCAGACTCCATACTGTTTCAGTCTTTCACTCGAGTTGGAGCAGTCTGGATTGTGATGACAAGTGCAAATTCATGAGACCTGTCTTATGCTTGCCTTTAATGCCGTGGACTCTGTTGTTCCTGCTTTTCAGACAGACCATCTTCAGGAGGAGGTTTTGATGGTATACACTTACTTTATCAAAAAAGTTTCAATCTCGAGCAGAGGTCATCTGATTACAAGAAACACTACACAATCCATGGGACTTACTAAAGGAAATAAAAACGTGACATTTTCTGTCCTGGGATGTGGAGGGGAGAGGGCAGGAAGGGGAAGCAAGATGTTTAACCACAGTACACTGCTGTAATCTTCACCACAGAAAAACCTCGCCTGGGTAAACACAGCAAATTGTTCCCGTTCTAAGTTTCTACCTCCACACTTCTCCTGCTGCAGGAGCTAACAACAACGTTAATTCCTTGGGAGCCACGAGGCTACAGAAAAGAGTCCCTTCATTTACAGAGGGTTGGTTCGTACGGAAACAAAGATTTAAGCTCCTCTCATCTGCACTGTCTAAAAACAATATCCTACAAGCAGACCTGAGGAACATATCACAGAAAAGCTTCCTCAAAGACTTTCAGCCATTGTACCGCAGGCATGGTAGGCACGGATGTTACCTCACCAGGTAAATGTCAAGCTTTTCATTGCCACATCAACCAGCACTATAGCCAGCCCACCTAGGCAGCATCTGAAGCTTTTCCTATACTAGCAGAATATTTATTGTTTCCCCTCTGGGAGCTGCATGTTACACGTAAGCATTCAGACACAGAAGATGTATTAAGTGTTTGCTTAAGCCAAACAGTCCAAATAAGTGTCTCCTGGATGCTAGCGCCGAGCGGACAGAACAGAGTAATTAATCCACCGCTTGTGCCAGTTGAATCCAAGCCAGACATGCAGAATAGTCCAATGTTCAGCAGTAGTCTGAATTTTAAGTTTTCTAGGGGTTTTTTTGTGGGGTTTGGGGGGTTAGCGATGAAAAGCAGAATACAAAATTATACTCAGATGACAAAATCACTTTTACTTAGCCTACAAAGTGAACATTTCAAAAACAGATTTGCCAAAACTGGTCCTTAGAACAATTAAAAAAAAAAAATTAAACTTTAACTATAATCAGGTCTCAATTACTCACGAAGCAGCACAGGAAGAGCTAGCTACAGAGTCACCTGAGATCTATCTGAGCTTGTAGCTTGACCTTAGGACTGCCCTTTGTCCATCCAGGCCAGCCCCACGTGAACTGATAGAGGCAGTCCAGAGCTTAACAGGTGCTGCCTGTGATGTCTTTACAGCGTTATTCATCAAGTAACCTCACGGCTGGTGCTGTGTCTAAACTGGCAAATCCTCCTGAAACTCAGGGAACTGGAGACCATCAAGCGAATGAAACCAAAAAATCTTGCATGATCCAGACTGCTACAACACTAAGACAAAATCAACTCAGTCTGTACAGACCCACCCAGATGTCTGCAACACATTCTCCAGCACCTCCAGAATCACAGGTATATAATTTACATGGGATCTTCCAGTTTCCATCCATCTATCCAGTTTCTTACTCTGTCTGCGTTATCCCAGAAAACAGACTGTCTACATTAAAGCTCTAGCTGCTCTCCTGCTCTTCCATCTTGTGCAAGACTGCAAGGACTACACAAGCAAACTGCACCAAATTTTTCCAACACTTGGATGCTGCAGGCTGAAAATTCCTGAAACTTGTTTGCTCAACAGTTCTGCAGACATGGTTACAGTTTTTCAGAAGCCTGATCAGTTTATAACCTGGGCTGATTGACTATAAATGCATGGGACTGGAATCACTGATCCCCAAGGATCCTTCTTGCTCTGTTCACAACTATAGGATTCATCCTGCCAAACTTTTGCCATCTGAGGTGGATGAAATCCAGCTTAACACGGTTATCTAGACTGCCTTTCTAACCGAGACACATAATGGTGATTCACTCAACTGACTGGGAAGAGATGACTGCTATGAAATAGAAACACACATTTCAGATCGTTAGACAAGTCCAGGTGCTGACTGTAAGCACTCACTAAAAGGCATGCAGAAGTATAAGGATTATACCTGCATCTTTCTTACTTACACGGAATCACAAGCAGTAAAGGGCAGGGGTGAAGGAGAGACTGATTGTAGGAATAATTAAGAGCACAGTATGGGAGAGAGGATCTTTCTTGCATAAAGAACAAAATGGTTTCCACAGTTCATTTAAATGCAGCACATTTAACCCCACAGCTACTTTTACAAACGGAGCACAGCGTTTACATCTTGCTAGTAAAACGGTGTCTTTTCACGACCCGCAGAGGAGAGCCTTTTCCTTCACACAGGACTGCTTCACAATCCGGCTACAACTCCAGCGACAGCCTTCCCTTCACCCACGAGGCGGGTGACCTTATCACAGAAGGATATCAAACCAGCTAAACAGGACTTTCCCTTTGTGAACCCATGTTGACTGTGTCTGATGATTGCACTGTTCTGTAAGTGCCTTTCAACAGTACCCAGTCTAATCCTCTCCATAATTTTTCCAGGAACCGAGGTTAGACTAACAGGTCTGTAGTTTCCTGGGTCTTCCCTTAGGCCCTTCTTATAACTTGCAATAACACTGGCTAGCTTCCAGCCAGCAAGGACCTTCCCAGACTCCCAAGACCTTCGGTAGATGATCAAGAGGGGTCCTGCCACAACACCTGCTAGCTCCTTCAGTCCTCTGGGATGAATCCCATCAAGCCTCACGGACTTACAAACATTCAACTGATATAGCTGGTCCCTTACAATTTCAGTGTCCACAAACGCAAAGTCACTGTTCCCGCACGTGTGCTCCTCTGACTCAGGGGACCGAGCAGCCCAAGGCCTATCAGTATCACTTAAAGCCTGAAGCACAAAAAGCATTGAACGCCTCCACTTTCTGTTCATCCCTATTAGTCAGGTGACCATCTTCAACAAGTATCAGCCCAGTGTTTTCTTTAGACCTTCTTTTGCTACTGATGCACTTTAAGAAGCCCTCCCTGTTGTCAGATACACCACCAGCCAGTTTCATTGCCAGGGATATACCCTACACAGATCATCAATCTTTCCAGCGTAAAATACCAGGCTATTTTTTCCAAACTGGAAACCGAGTATTCAGAACATAGAATACGCCAGGTGAACCCATTTCTCAGAAAGATAAATTACTGTAAATCATTCATTAGCAACACTTCAGCCCTCTACTGGGCAAGAGCTCCCAGCTCCCAGAGGCCCCACTAAGATCCAAAGTCAGCAAAAGACGCTACTTTCCATGAGAAACACTCCCGAGAGCTGCCCGTCCTCAGCTACCTGCCATTCACACTGTTCCCACAATCACGGCATCTTCCAGATTGACTCCTGCACTCCCAAGCAACCTTGAACGATCAGTGTTTTCCCTCCCTCCGATAACTGCAGCAGTAGCAGCCCTCAGAGCATGCAGCAAAACATGGTCAAACGTTTAAATGCCATTACCACAAAAACGCAGAACTCTCAAACGTTGGCTCTCACCAAGGCAGTTGCTGAAGTGCAATGGATTTTAACGTATTTTGGTCTAGACACAAAAGGCGTTCTCGTCAACTTCTACAGCTTGGCTCCGTATTTCACAGTAACACTCACTCTAGAGGAGTAAAACTCCAAAAGAATTTGTTTCCCTGCCAGCTCTCCTTACCAGGTTATACCACAAAATTCTCCTGTGAATGATGCAAACTTGAGGGGTTTTTTCACTGCAACACAAAAAATATGCAAAAAATCATCCTCCAGTGCAGCTTGCTCTCTCAATTTCTTACCTGTGGCAAGTAAGACTAAAGTTTGCAAAAAACACTTGCCATGTTAAAAGAGTTTGTTTACTTGTTTTGATCACCCACCCACACTGGTGATTTACAGGTTGCCCTAAAATACAACGTCAAACTAAATAACCATATAACATTTTGAGAAAGGAACTTGTCACCTCATGTCTAAACATACTATACCACTATACAGAAATATATACCAACAAATTCATATTTGAATGGACAAACTTACAAAAATGCTGCATTTATTTACAGCATATACTTTTTGCCATTACTATGCTGTCATATTCTTCCTTTATAATGTATTTAGAGTAATGGCTCTTATGGCAAGCAAATAATTCTAACAGCAACTGAACGTTTCATCAGGAGAACAAACATACAGTCTAAAAATTCCACACTGTTGATACACAAATGTTTCTGCCATTTTTTTAAGCAATACTTAGTAATACTCGTTTCCAAGAATACTAATTATATGTATATACATAGGGATATTCTCTATAACGTGCACTGTTGCACTATATCACTTTTTAAATTCACATGCTTGAAATATTTTTCTAAGAGTCCAGTACACTGAATTTTTCTGATGAAAAACACCCAAAGTTTTCAACTAAAAACATGTTGCCCATAGTCGCCCTGAGCAAGATTTTACAACCAAGTTATAAAAGCCCTAAATCTCACGTTTTATAATACCATCAGTGACACAGTCTTAACTGTAGCGACGAGACAGGCGCCGCTATAATGTTAACAGCCAGTACGCAAACATTAATGCAGCCTCAGGGGGAGCAGGGGGCAATCCCCAAAGGGTCCCTTCAGAACTGCCACAGAACTTTTAGGTGGCTGTAGTTAAACTTTCTTCGGCATAATTACTTACAAAGGGCAGGGGGGAAAAAAAAGTTAGCCAGGCAGTAGGGCAATTAATTACATTAAAACTGTAATTGTGTCCCTTATTAAAGCTTTAATACATTATTTTTTGAACAAGAATCCAGCAAACTAAAGTTTGCCATTTACCTATTAGCGAACACAAACTACAGCGTTTTGAAACATCAGCACATTTACAAAACACTTAAGAGAACATCACTCTTTTCCCTGAGAATTACCACCGAGGTCTTAAACACAGGCTCGCCATATAGCTATCAGACTTCTTTGTCTTAGAAATCAGTAAGGTACAACTGATCTAATCAGATTTCCAGTAATAGGCTGGCTTCAGCCAAGCCTCAAATCACTTTTCAACAGCTTCATTCACAACAATTTTAACAAGCATATTCAGTTACTTCCTCGCTTTCTAACAGTCTCGGTGCTTCTGGAACAAGGTAGTACCCTGTCTTTCAGTCTAAGCCACATTCCTCCTCCTTTACTGTATGCTCAATTCTTGTTGATAACATTTAATAGATGTTGAAAAAAATGACAGCAGACTGTAACTCCGAAATACAAACAGAAGCCAAAAGATGTAAACAAAATATTCATTTTTCAAAATTACAAACAAATCAAATGGCTTCTTATCAACAATTTGAAACAACACCTATGGGAGTAAACAAGGAGTACACTGGTAAAATAATTCCATCCAAAGGTTAATAAAATGCATGTACTGATTTCCTAACGAAGCTTAACTGATGTAACTGAATCATACCTCTATTTTCAAGGAGACATTAACACAACTTATAATGTCTAAAACTACATAACTAAGTTCTGTGACAAAAGAATTGCACTTTTCTTTAATAGAAGATGTAAAAAAGGTGAAACTGTAAAGAAAATTACATTCTTTTAAATACACTTGTGCAAGTGCTGCTGTTAGAAGCTTATTTACTATAATACAGCCATAGTTCTTATGACAATATATACTTACAGAGTAAAATGTTGACGTCACGACCAAATAATCAAAAGGCATTAGAAAAATGTACATACTAATGAGCTGTGCACATTTCTCCAGGAAAAGGGAGCACTTTCCTTATTTGCAAGAACATTTTCTTTGCTAGTGAAAACACGTAACGCACCAGTAACACCTACAATATTTTTTGTTTCATTTCTCGTTTTTCAACACCACTGCCAGAGCCATAAATACAGCAAAAAGAAATAACATGGCAGGACTAACACCAAAAACGATTAAAAATATCTGTACTGTATGAGATGATGTACAGTCAAAATCAGTTGACATTTAACTCCATGCCCTCCTAGCACTTCGCAGAGCATCAACCATATACCAGCTACGTAGCTAACAGATGTCAGACCATCATTTATAAATTCTGCATTGGCAGTAAGGATGCTTCCTCCTAATCCTAACATGCAACCCACACTGCTTGAGAGCACCACAAAAAGGCAAAAATTCTGAGTTACTCCTACTGGTGTAAGGGACTAAAGGCACAGAATACAAATCTGCACATTACAAACACATCATCTCCATGTTTATGTAACTACATTCAGTTATTATCTGAGAAATAACAATTATTAAAACACTGCTTAATCATAATAATGTGACTAGTTCTTTTCCAGTCATCTCACAGAACATTTATGTGTATATCTACAAAAGAGTTTACAAGTGTTCGTATTTCTTGGCCCTTTCCGCAGACCCTAATAAACTAGTTTTCACAGACAGGATAAGACTATTTTATAGCCACCAGATAGAATACACATGGACATACTAATGTGCAATTTATATCTTTATAGAACCGCAGCAGCATAATATGACACAGATCATTTCCTAAGTCTGTTTGAAGTTTCTATGCAATGTCACCTCCCCTTCTCATTGCCAGTGCCATGCAAATTTGCACTTACATACTACACAGACACCACCTATAATCAAATTAGTTCTGTAACACATTAGGAAACTTGCTGCTCCTCAGGATTATAATATGCCTAGACAAGCTATCCATCTCTTTTTCCCATTCTTCCGTAAGAATTATAAAATGTGCAAGGCTGGCACACATGACCAGCAACACGCAGAAGTAAATCTGATTTACAAGCCTGCTGTTCCCAAGTTCAGGACTGACAGGGATGCTGTGCAAGCAAATGCCAGTGAAGGACTTAAAATAGGGTATACACTTGGGAAGAGATTAAGTGATTAAGTTTGATGCTGCTGCCAGCTGCTAGCAGCAATTTAAAGGGCTAGAGATACATTTATGAACTCAAATCAGGACTTTTTCCCACCTCCCTGATTTTCAATACAACTTGTTGTAAGCTACTCCAGATACAACTGAAAATGCCATCGTGTCTCTGTGTCAAATGTCAGTTCCCTAAGAGATTACAGGTCTATTAAAATTTGATTGCGACTGTAAGAGAAGCAAAAAAGCAAATAAATATGAATTCCAAAAGCCATATTTCAGTGTCTGACAGCAGCAGCATTTCACATGTTATACATCGTTAGCATCTGATAGCATACCATACAACTTCATATCTTAAAAAAACTAAACTTTCAACTCCCTTTTGATGCCAATTAACAACTTTTTTCCACTAATAACAATGACCCCACATTTTCAGCTGCATGTGTTATATTGCAATACGAACATTGCCTTTTTACATTTGATCTGATGCAATAGAACATGAACTTTTTAGGCAAAATACCTTAGGTCACACATTTTGGATTCTGACAAAGGAGAATAACCTTCCTGGAATTGAGTATTTCAGCATTATTCATTACACACATGCTCTACCAACCTATTTTTGTAATTTTCATACACCTCTATTTTAACTTTTATTTCTTTCAAATTTCAGACACCTGTTAACATGTCAAAGCTTTCATACATGGTCACCAAGGCTTTTAGAAAACCCCATCTGACATAAAATTTGTTTGTTTATTCTTTTTGCTACACTTATAGAAACATAAAATGGTTTCGGTTGGCAGGGACCTTTAGAGGTCATCTAGCCCAACCTCCCTGCAGTAAGCAGGGACATCTTCAATCAGATCACACTGCTCAGAGCCCCGTCCTGTCTGGCCTGGAATGTTTCCAGGGATGAGGTATCTACCACCTCTCTGGGCAATCTGTTCCAGTGTTTCACAACCTTCATAGTAAACAATTTCTTCCTTATATCCAGTCTAAATCTAACCTCCCTTAGTTTAAAACCATTACTTCTTGTCCTGTCGCAACAAGTCCTGCTGAAAAGATTTTCCCCATCTTTCGCACAGGCCCCATTCAGGTACTGGAAGGCTGCTAGAAGGTCACCCCGGAGCCTTCTCTTCTCCAGGCTGAACAACCCCTACTCCCTCAGTCTTTCCTCACAGAGAGGTGCTCCAGCTCTTTGATCATCTTTGTGGCCTCCTCTGGACCCGCCCGCTCCAACAGCTCCAGGTCTGCCCTGTGTCGGGGGGCTCCAGAGCTGGACGCAGGACTTCCAGGGGGGTCTCAGCAGAGTGGAGCAGAGGGGCAGAATCACCTCCCTCGACCTGCTGGCCACGCTGATGGGGATGCAGCCCAGGATACGGTTGGCCGTAACTAGACAAAGTTCTCCAAAATGTATCCACCCTCTTGGAAGTAACTGCAGCAAGATGAAACTCAGTCAGCTAGAGAGGACATTAGAAAGATAAATAACTTATTTGGTAACTTCATTACAAGTATTTTCTCTACAGTTACCTTAAAGTGATTTAGAAGCACTGTCAACTTTCCAGAACTTCTTACACATCCTCAATCTTCAAAAGCAATGGATAATCCATTCTTTTAAAAGGACAGAATTTTGACAATCTTACCTAAAACTTGCCTTGGCCTTTGCTTACTCCATGATTGATGTTTAGAAGTGGGGCCCAACAGTCAGTTAACAACATGATGTATAGGTATTTGCAGTTATTTTGAAATGACTGCTTAAGGAAGTTTCAGATACTCATAGTAACCGCAAGTGCGTTCACATCACCTCTGGTGCTAAAGCCCCCTCATCATCTTTTAAAGAGTAATCCCTTACATTACCCTTTTGTCATCTTCTCCACTTTGAATAAAACCTACTAACTAGATGACTAAAGCAATTCGTACCATATTAAAGTAATTAAGCATTATAACTTTCACTATTGACACAAGCTACCAACATAAGTTGAAATCCAAAACATTAAAACTCTACAACCCAGGATTTCACCTGCCACCTTCCATGGCCACAAACGGCAGCTTTCTGCTATCCTTGGATCACTCAGAGCTTTCTTCCTCCCTCTTCCTGCTTTCATAACCAACTTCCCGTTGATAGCCGAACTTCGGCACCCTTCCTTAAGTGAAAGGCTCAGCTTTCTGTATCACTACACTCCATCCAGCTTGGATTACCTCAGCTCTTCCAGGCAGTTTTTTCCACAACATCCTACTACTCTTCTATCTTAACTAATGTCACGTTGTTAAGTCATCAGCAACTTTCTTTAGCATGCTCCTTCTCTGTGATTAATCACAAACATTATTTCTGTTCAAAAAATCCAACAAACCACAGCTTCAGTAAGAAATTCTAACTAACCGAGCTTCATTGGGCAATCCTTAGCAAGTTAAACAAGAAAAACCACAAAAAAAGAAACTGAATGTTTTATAAGTGTTTTTTTCATGGTAGCTTCCTAGATTTATATTTAAGGTTGAAAAAGACACTATTTCACATGAACTACATTTCCAGCATTCCGAAAGAAAACCACTGAACTGTCAAATGTCAATCATCAAATGACCAAAACAAGAAATATTATTATATAAAACTGAAAATCCGTAAACACAAACCATACCTGCTTTTCCTTTCGATGAGAATAGCCATATAAGAAGCAGGTAAAGCAGCACCAAAGCCAGGAGACCAAAAGTAGAACTTTCCAAGTATCTTCCTGAAAACGTAATTTGTACACATATTACACACAAAGTAACTGAAACATTCATGCACAACACCATATTTTACCTTTATCATAAAATTATGCACACTTTTAATTTTGTCCCTTTACATTAATCAATACTTACAAATAAATACTAATCATTATATTTTGACAATTGGATAGTTCTCACAGGGGTTCCCAAGGTGCTTCATAAACCTTAAACACCTGAAATACTTCACTAATGTATCCATTTCATTTTAAGGATTTCTTCGCTTCAAAGAAAGAAGTGCTTTCAAGAGATGTTTCTGAAAAGTTGCAGATATTAATTACAGAAAAATGCTCTAAAAGAATTTATAGTTGCTCCTCTCTCTGCTACTGGTCCAAATACATCTTCAGGAAGATGTGCCTTGTGGAATGTAGGGATGTTATCAGGTGAGTCAGAAATCAAATCCAATTATTATAATACGTCACGTTCCAAAGACAGATAGTCAACTGATGCTAAAAAGTGTAAACCACTCATTTACAATAAGCCAAGGAATCAATCTGTACTTTACAACTGGAAGCACCAGTTCTATTAAGGTGGGAAAGCTCTCATTTTTTGCAACGAGACCTGCGTTTCACTCAGTGTCCACACAATTTCAATTACCAAAATTCCTCCAGCATTAAGAGTTGAAAAAAACAGTCACACAAATGACAACATCTAAGAAAATATTTCTATAAAATTTCTACAAATTGGCCACTGTTACAGGAGGAAAACCAAAATGCTTGCCAGACACAATGACACCAACCACTTTTGGTCTGTTCAGGACACCTGCGCCTTCAAACTAATTCAGATTGATCACAGAGGCAAACAATAGTCAGGCAATCATGAAACTTGGTAGCAATCACAAACGTACTTCAGTTACACCGATGCCGCTCAGCTGATAAGCACTATCAGTTCAGGAAAACACAGTGTTACAACAGAGTCTACCAGTTTAAAAACACAGTGAACAAAACACAACAAACAAAATGGCAAACACATACACGGTAGAAAAGGAAATTTTCTTTGATAAAATTTCATGTTGACAACACAGCCGAGAGAACAAAGATAATTAATCAGTATCATCCAATTAGCCCACTTTAATTCTTGCTCTAAAAGGCATGATCAGCCTCATCTCATACTTCTCCTGCAAAAATAACATTACCAGTGAGCAATGCCAGCTTCTGTTCCTAAGTGAAAAGCGAGCCAGTGTATCAGCAGCAAGTGATGTAATGGCAATTACACACTGTTCATTCCCACGGCTGCAAAATAATAATTTCTCAGGACGACAATGCCAAATACTGCAGGAGCTGAAGTTCATTATTAGAACTCTCTTGGAAAGCAATTACTGTCTGAAGTTTCAGAGAAGCCATTTTAAACATCTTAATAAGTATGAACACATCTTACTAGACACACCTGTTACTTAACAGAACAAATGTCTTTTCTGTGGGAAAGAAACAGGAGTTTGTTCTTTTGGCATGGTTAAGAATCCCTCTACGAATGCTTACAAGTTCGGTTTGATAACATTTTGAAAACAACAGTAACATATTTTACATAACAAAACCCAGTGGAAATTAAAACATCCAATCAGTAAGTGAAACATTTAAACCTCTGCTAACGTAAACAAAAATAAATTGTTATTATTTGCATGGTTATTTTCACATAGTCTATGGTTAGAAATTGGAATGAGAAATACGAGTTCTTTCCGGTTATAAATCTAATTCCTCAATGTACAACTGTATCCAAAACTCAAAGGCTGGTTGATACATAACACTGAATCTAATTACGCAAACTAATACAAAGCTGTATGTGGACAAACTTTATTACTCTAGTTGCCACACTAAGAGAACCATGTCTTCATGAGGTTTTGCATGTAATAAAACCAAAACCCTAAAAATGACACCTTTCAATTAACAGAGTCAACAGCGGAGCCTAGCACTTCTGTCTGAAGCTCAGACAGATGTAGTCTGCTGGATCTCACCAACGGAAGAGATTGTAACAGCCAGCTGGCCTGTCACACATCCGTAACGCAGATCATCACCAACAGAGCAGCCTGCACATATTCTCTGACTCACTTCAAGGGGGGGGGGTGTGAAATCAGCCAATTTATCTTGGTAATCCCTTCTAGAACGGGAACATCTATCCACAGCCTAAGCAATTGCTGATATTGGATTTAGACGGTTTTGAAATTGTGCCCACCTATTAAACACTGAGAATATTAAAAAATGCCTGAAATTATTTTAATTGCACTTTCTGGCCTTAAATTTTACATCCTTGCAAATATTTGCAGTAGTTTCAATTCTGGTCATTTTCTGTAGCTGAAAGGAAGCAAATACTACAAGAGCACCAAACAGACATATTAGCAGAAGCCAGACTTCTCGCTGACACTTACACTTCACATTTAGGTCTTTTAGTTGTTACTGGATGAGTAAGACGTATTTTCAGCATGCACAGCGACTGAGGATTGACTGGGACTTCAGTAAAGGTATGAACAGATGAAGCGGTCACTTCATCCAGGACACCCTATATGCCTGCCAACACATCTCCTCCTTGGTGCTACGAAAGAAGGAAACAGGCAGCTCTTCCCAAATCAGGAACTGTGCAGGTAAATATGAGGTGAACATGTCCAGCTACAAACCCTTTAATCTGCTGCTTTGGTCTACAGCTCCAGGAAGGTAAGATCAGTTAGCTGCATGGGGCTAGCTGGACAGTTTTGCTTCTGAGTTCCTGCTGCTCCCGCTATAAAACACCTTCCGACCAAAAAGATACAAAAATTGCAGCATGCATCCTATTCTACAAATGTATCACACCCAGCCTCTCAGCACTACCACGAATCAGGTCTAGAGCACCTAGCTCTCCAGAGTCTCAGACAATCTCTTTGCATGTTGTAAATCAAGTTCAGAAAAACTCCGGCCACAGTGGTGCAGCATGGAGATACTGACAGAATCATAGAATATTTCTTTGATGGATTAAAACCTACAATACCAAATGACACTCTGGGCTGGAAAATGACATATAGTAACTTCTGCTCTCAGGGGCTACTAAAAGAAGTACACTGTATCCAACAGCCATAAATTCAAGGAATCATACCAGTTCAAACAAAATATAAAAAAAACAGATATGAAAAAACTCACACAAATTGGTTAAATAAAAAAAAAAAAGAGGTGAAGTCTCACATTTCGATCTTCTGTCAACCACTTATCAGTAGAAGAGAGAAGGAAGTTTATATGACTTAAGCTGCAAGACAACGTTGATATTAAGTACAAACCAAGTGAAGGACTTGTCAACATTATGATCTCAGGATAAGCACCTAAAAAAACCAAGGAATTCAGTACTCAACTTGTAAAGATGTCATGTATTTATACAGCTTTCTGGCTTGTTCTCATTTTCTCTCCAAAGAACACTTACTTGGCTCCTTGACCATATTCAAGTACTGAACTGGCTTGTTCAAAGAACCTGTCCGTGACGACTCTCAAACACCTTCCTGATCAACAGCAGCTAGTTTCAAGACCATCCCTCTGTAAGGATAGGACTGTTTTTTTCCTCCCGATGCATCACTTTGGACTTTTCTCTATCAAATTTCATAAGTGATTTTAATCAATAAATCTTTCTGAAATGGATGAGAGTCAGTTTTAGATTTCTGTATCCTGAATAATCTCATATAATCTCTGACACTATGCTCCATCCCTTTTCCCAGATTCTTTAGTTATATCCAGAACAAAGGACAGAGCAGGAACATCACTAGCAACCTCTTCCTATTATGAAAACTGATTATTTATTCCTTGTTTGGTTTCACAGATTTTAACTACCTGCTAATCATTTATTAACTCCTGGGAGACAGAGGATCCTTCTTCTTGAGGAGTCCTAGCAAGCAATCTTGTGAAAATCATTTGGGAATTCATGTATAATGCACCAATGGGATCATCATCGGATATATATTTATCCTCCAAAGAATGCCAGTAAATTTGGAAGATACGACTTTTCTGATAATCATGTTCTCCAATGTTTGTTTGAAATGTCATTTACTAGCTCTTGCATATCCTGTTCATATCCTATTCACTTAATTGCTGAGGATCTGAATTTTATTCCTGTCAGAAAAGCTGCCAAATACTCCCTATAACTGGACTTTCACATACTCCAACAGGTGTAATGCACAAGTCTTCCTAACTACCTTCCTCTTTTGCCTCTACTTGTGATTTCAGCTCACGAGCTCCACTTGGCACCCCAGCCAACAGGCTGACATTTTTTGTTCACAAGTCCTGCAACTGCAGGTGGTGGGCAGTCTGCAGAGACCCTACCAGCAGCAATTCTGCTGGAGGTGACAACTCTTCATGGGCATCTCCTGTAACAGAAAAAGCACATACATCTCCCAAGATGTTGGCTGGTTACTCTGCTGCACAGCTGTAAGAATAACAGGGTAAGCCTTTACATGTATGCCTTGTCACGTTAAATTGTTAGAATTGTCCGTTGCATGATTTTGGCCTGGGTCAACCCAAAGCATACTTCAGGGGGACTTGGCAGGTGCACGGACTGGGTACCATCAACATTACTCACTCCGCATCTGGGCATGCTGTATGTTTTGCAGGTCAAAACATCTTTAGACAGCTGTACTCCATGTAGGTGAAAGCAATGCCATACCAACTGGCCTCAGAGGCAGAAACTCATCTCTTACCTGCTTCCTTTACTAGCACAGGCATCATCACAGATCTGCTAGGTGGCTAGTAACCTCTGTCAGAGGAACAGCTGAAAACAATAAAACTTCAAATCACACCACCCTAACTTAGAGACTGACAGCTAACTACTGCACTGAATTCAGGCTCTGCAGATTTACAGGCAAGTTCATGGCAGGATTAGGAAGACCACCGTACAGCTCAGAGGAGTAAAGATAAATCAATATTAATACAACTCAGATGGGTAGAAAAACTCCTATTCTTTAGAGCTTGTTATGTAAAGATTCACTCTGAACTTTGCAAATCATTTATTTAGAAAGCATTTCATGGCTCCTCAGCCAACTCCTCCCCTTCTTAGCCTTCTCCATCTTTGAAGGAAAGTTTAGAGGCCTCTACACAGATCTCGAAGCAAGGCATAATGGGTCTGATTAACTTTTAGAGGGGCTGTTGAGTGCGCTGTCAAATAACTTTCAAAAATTCATAGCTACCATAGGCTCTACATATCTATGTATAATACCTCTTACAATAAATGCATTTAGATCTAGGACATTGTTCTGTTCATAAAGGAAAGTTCAATTTATAACTGTTCTGATAGTTACTTGAAATAAACACTGGAAACGGCTTAGAATACAGAAGTGGCATTTATACCTATTTTTCAGAGCAAGTCTGTATCTTACAGAATCCCAGAAGCTGTGCTGCAATTCCTTCATTTCTGACCACAAATGAGGAAAGTACAAACTTGGATGGCTGGGTAAAGTTTAGGATAATTAAAAGTCATCACAGCCCCTTCATCAGGAAAATCGAAGCCAACATCAAATTACATCAATTATCATAAAATCATAGAATCATTAAGGTTGGAAACGACCTGTAAGATCATCAAGTCCAACCATCAAACCCAATTATTTCTAGGACAGAAAGATTTGGCCTTCTCGGTTCCCCTCTAGAATATATTTGCATTTCCTGCAACAATGTATTTTGAATCAGTAAAACAGAGAAAAGGAAGCAAGATGAATATATTAATGGGTTTTTTTACTGATTTAAAAGATTACAAAAGCGAGAAGAAAAGAGAAATATTCAAGTGGTAAGATCAGAAATCAAGATGATGGCACAGCTGTTGCTTTTCTTACTCCTACCCATTACAAACAAGCCTGGTATAAAAAAGACAAATTACATAAACTCAAAAGTTGTATAAAAATAGCATTCCTATTACATTTCATTTTTAGGACAGTATACCAACCTCAGAATGCAAAAGCAAGCAATATATAAGGTCCCATTTGCTGTCAGAAAGGATGTTGATTGCAAGATCTCAGGTAGCAGTTTGTGCAAATAATAGTCAAGTTTTCGTTTCCTGAGAATAGCGGCAATCTGAGGGAGGAGAGAAAAAAAAACAAGGGGGTGACAAACTTGAATTCATTTGGGCTCTTTTTTGCACATGGTAAAGAAAAATAAAAAAGGAAAAGGAGACATGCCCATTTAAGTAGTCAATCAAAGCCTCTTAAATTTGCTGGTTTTATGAACAATACCACAGAGATTTCCTTTGAACTTGTTCCAGCTGTTACAATATTTATACCAGGAAATACATCAAGCAATCCTAAATGGGAAGTATAGGAGGAATTTTATTACCTTGTTACCATTGGCCATAGCAGTCAGAAATAATGTCTGCCAGATATCAGAATTTGTAAGATGTGATAAATTTACACTTTTTGTTATACAGACAATTGGACTATCACATAATTAAGGTCAGAATATCGCTAAAGTAATCCAGATACACAGTGTCTATAAAAGTGATGATGTGCTTCTAAAGGTTTTTGACTCCAATTAACCAATTAAAGTCCTCTGAAAAATTTTCACCATCTGCTGGAAGAACAACACATTCCTGAAAAATCTTACATAATTGGTATGCTGTCTCTAAAAAAACTGCCTAAAGCAGAAAACAGGCTGGATCTAAAAAATACGTGTTCTTTTCAGTCAGTTTAATGTATGTCCCATGTTTATAAAGAACAGTTACTTCATGATTCAAACACTGAAGGTCCTCAAAGTCTTTTTTGGACACAAAAATTCTGCAACTATCTAATGGGGAGGTGCAGGGAACCAGGCTCTTCTCAGAGGTGCACAGGGGTAAGACAAGAGGCAACAGCCAACTTCAAATATGAGAAAGGCAGAGTAGACCTAAGGAAGAAAAATTTTCACCTGAGGGTAGCTGAATATTGGAGCACGTTGTGCAAAGTGACTGTGGACTCTGCATCACTGGAGATCCTCAAAACTCAACCAGTAAAGGCCTCAAGCGAACTCATCCAACTGGCCCTGCTTTCAGCAGGAGGCTGGGACTACCTCGCCTCCCAAGCTCCCTCCAACCTACATGCTCCTATGACTCCCCAAAATTATACTTTGGGTACACCATGAGACAGATTTTATTGTTTTTCCTTTTTAATAGCATTATCATCGTTATCTGCACTGACCTCCCAAAGAGTCTCAAAACTGGCAGGAGTTTTCAGTCAATAATTAGAATTAGAGAAGTTCCAAACAGAGCGAGCTTGCTACTGCTGGTGCTGATGAGAACAACAAAAGATGTCCTGTCAAATCAGCACTGGCAACACGTCTCAAACTTGGTTCCTCAGTTTAAAAACATAGAGGAGGGAGCAGTTCTTCTGAAACACTGTCCATTCACACTGAATAGCAAGTAGATGGTTCAGATTCAGAAACGGGACAAGGATTCTGCTAAAACTAACCACAGGACAGTTCTGCCAAAATCTGTGTCCAAAATGAAGCTTGAACTGAGGATTAAGGAGAAATACATGCATGAACAGACTTCTGAAAACAGATTCACACATTATTTAATCAAGTGTCAAGACTGCTTAAACCATAATGGATTAGGCAATAATACAATCCAGATAATCTTTCTGTTGAAGTAAAGTCTTAACGTAGTCCAAACGCCAGATCACTAGTTGCTACCTCCTCAGCTATTTCCAGCCTAATCTACAAAGGTCATGAACATTGGGAACAAAATAACAATTTTTTTGTTTTAAGAACACAGACCTTACACCTGAAGTGTAAAGCCTTGCCTCCTCAGACCAAAGTGTCACAAGTATAACAGGAAAAGATTGGTACCTTATAAATTAACGTCAAATCAAAGTCAAAAAAATACTTCTGTAGCTTCTCCAACAAGTTTTACACTAACACAAATTTGTGCTTGCCCTTCTGTTTATTATTCTACTCCCAAGTGTAAAATAGAAAAGAACGAGAAACAGCGACACACAAACCAGTCCCAAGAAACAATGCTCACAATAAGTGAATGAGCTGTATGTGTAAGGGCAATGGAGCCTAATGCATGCCTACAAAAACAAACAAACAAAAAAAATCAACAAAAACAAACAATGCTCATCATTTTCAAAGTGCTTTATAACCATCAGCTAAGCTAAATATTGTGTACAGCTGAAAACAGGCAAGTGCAGACTATGGAGCAGGCTCTCCTCCTCTTCTCTACCACCAATGGTGGGATCACATGGAAAAAATACCAGACGTACTTGTGGACACCACCTTGCTCTCCTTTTCAGTCCCACACACTTCAGAAAACTACTGTTAAAGGTGAGATTGCAAGAGACAGAAAGATTATGAAACCTGTCAGACTGCAGCGGCTCATGGTTCCCACTAGGACATACCTCACTCAAGCCAGCTGGGAGGACACTGGGATGAAGGCCAAACTCTTACAATAAATGCACTGCTCAAGGCTTAGCAGCGGACATCAGCAGCAGACAGCAGCATGGAAGGAGAGGGCATCAGGACAGGCAGTGGATACTTCCTTGGCAAACTATTAATCTCCATGAAGATGCTAACAGATGTAGCAGAAAATCTGTAAGTTACCTGAGACTCCCTGTAGGGTCAGACAGAAATGAACATATCCTTCACATTACGGTCTCAGCTCTCCAGCTGTAAAAGGAGCATATGAATCCTAGGACACCTTTATTTAGTCACCTCAGGGTAGTCTGTACCAGGACCTTAGTACTGATAGCTGTAAAAGTTAGTTTGGGGCATTATTCACTACAAGAACAAAGGACTGCAATTCTGATTCAGCTCACTGATCCAAACAGCTGACTATCGCATATCCAGGAATGGCAAAAACCAGCTCCATACCTCCCATTATTCTCCACAATTTCTTAGTTTCACTCTTTTTGAGACAGAGTGACAAGAACTTCACAAAACAGAACTCTTCGTTGCTTACAACTTACTGTAGATTTCCAGCTTTAGTAAGCGAGTACGGCATGTCCGCAACACGAGCAGAGCACTGCTGCGTGAGATCGTGCCACAGGTGTTTGCTGCTGTATGAAACAGAGACACAGCGCTGCCTCCCCTCGTCCTCATGCTGCCCATGCTGCCTCACCCGGCCCCCTAACCCAGAGGCTCAGCCGTAATCCAGGGAACGGAAGCGACATGCTCCTCTCACCACTGTAAGACTGTGATTTCACTGGAGAGAAAAGCACAGTCCACTTCCAGTGCTGCCTCGCCCTCTGTTTCTGAAGCCATGGTGTTCCTCCTGCCTATTACTCTTTATGAGAAGGAGAAGACTGCCCAAAAGGTGTGTGGAACCAGGGAGAGGAGACTCCACCAAATGCCAGTGGACTAAGACTCAGGTTTCACTTCTTCATGACTTACCCTGGCAGACCACAACAATGCAGCCTTACCTACCTCAGGGTGAAGAATGCTCCCACATCTCCTCTGACTAACAGCAGCTTAGGAACACATCAGATCTGCTGCAACTTCCGACCCTGGCTTTCCACAAAACATTGAGTCACTCTTAAAATATCTTATTTTCAAGGCACCCAATGACCTGGCCTTAGGATATTTAGAAGGACTACAGGACTCTCTGGGATAAAGACTGTCATTAGCAACTCCACCCTTCTATGGAACTTAGATTTAACCAAGACAACCCTTCCCTGTATGGCACCACCTTTCCTTTTTAAAAATATCAGCAAGACTACGGAATAAAGTTTCATGCATACTATGAGATATCACTGACTGCACCACTTTCCATTCCATTCCAGAAGGCATAGGGCTTTCACTTCTCATTTACATATATACTGTATATCATCCATTAAAAAAAAAAATATGACAAAACTGTAAAATCAAAATGTTACCCTGTACACACATCTCTCCAGGGAAGAGGCTACAAAGAGAACAAAAGACCTAAGTAACCAACGTCCACCATATGTCCAATGCACCATAAAAACTCTATCACATAAACAAATATGCTTGTCACTGACACTTAAAGTAACAATTAGATAACAGCACTTTCTCAAGCAGATTTGCTGTCTGTAGGTAAAGAATATCCAGGTTTGAAACACCTAACGTTAAAGGTTTATTTATTCATCAAGAAAAATTCCAACCCTATTAAGAATGAAGCATTTGAGTCAGTGTAGAGTATAACCACTCCTTGTAATTTGCAAGAATTCTAAGATACCTGGAGAGCAACAAGAAAATCCACATTTCAAAAACTAAACCCGGTATTTTCCTCTCACCGCAACTGAAGTTTTCTTACACTATGACATTTTCTGCCCTAAAAAGAAACTGTAAGCAGTAGCACAGCCTGCACATGCAGTCTTTATTTGGTCTATGTAAGCACTGGAGACCTCAGCACTCGTTACCCATAGCCCACGCCAACAGCTGAGCCGTTGACCCATAACAGCCTTTGCAGCCCTTCCTGCAGTTTAACTCCACTTTCTTCTCTCTCAAAACCAGAGCTCTAGAAACAGGAGACAGAGTCCAGCTTTCCTAACATTTTTACACTCTCATCTTCTAATACAGTTGACTATTAAATCCTGTCTTTCCCAATCTCCCCAAAGAAATACTTTTCCAGATGCCCAAACACTCAACAACTAAGAGCAAAAGGGAATTTAAAACAAATCATGCACTGTCACAGGGCAGATGGCCAAAGAATGTCCAAAGTTTTCAGAACTTTCTAATCTCCTTCTATTTGCATATTTAAGTTCTAGCTCTTGATCTCCCTTGAGTCCAACACAGTCTGCAGAAAATACAGGTATACCGAAGAAGAAGAAACAAATGAATCACAGCTAGAGGAAAGAACAGGATCAATGGAGGGGAAAAGGATGAAGCAAAAAAAATCCTACATATTTCATCATTAAAAACAAACAGCAGAGCTAGAAAAAGGATAACAGAGAGAATGTTTCAGGAAAAAAACTGAAAATAACAGATTTAACTCTAAAAAAAAATTCAAAAACGTTAAAATATTAAGAAATAAATAGTGAGAACATTTTCAAACATTCACATACCATAATACAACCATTAAAGGATGTTTTAATATTTTAAATGCCTACTGCTACTTTTCCAGTGATTTACAAAGCCATTAAGACAAAATTCCAAGCCTCTCCTACACATAAGAGTAGACTTTTGTTATTTAAAAGACAGCAGAGTAACACATACATAACTGTATGCTGAAATTTTAAGGAAGTAACAAATCTTATAGCAACAAGTCTAAAGAATTAGTAGCACAAGTGGAGATAGCTTAAGAAAATTATCACTATATTTATTTCTGTATTTGCTTCATCTGTGCACAAGTTGTACTTCACAACTAAGATCCAGAAGAGACTATTAAACTACATCTTCTCTGTATCGCTGGATATTACGATTATGAGGGTAAGCACATGCGCATCTGGATGAAATTTATATAGATCACAACACTTCAGTCCTCTGACAACCAAACTCTGCACGCTACAGTCAGACAAGACAAATGCATTACTCTTTAGTAACACCTCCACGTGAGAAACTGATTTGATGAAATACACCCCGATTGTCCTTGTGCGACATCTGTGCCCGACACACACACAGGAGGGGGGGAATCAAACACCTGCCAGCCTGACCTCCAGAGAAAATATTTCTGGCCCCAAACATGATTAGTTTGGTACTAAGCATGCAGTCAGGTAAAGTCTCCTGCATAAGATAACTCAAGCATGGGAGAAAGATTTCCTTTCCATATCTGAAGACTGACCAAGGACTGCCTCGTGTCCCTTTACCACCTGTGAGAAAACTGGAAACAGAAAGCCTCCGACTTCTTTTTCTTAAGAAAAACTCCTTTCCTCATTTCTGCACACAGCTGTTTAAAACTTGAAACCCAAAATTCAACTAGGCTTTAATGCAGGCTTGGCAATGTTAGAAGGCCTTTGAAGGCAACGTCACACTCTCGCTACCTATAAACAAAGGGAACAAACAGCAGGATTAATACATGACAGCTCCTACAGCAGAAGACATGACCACAAACCTCTCCTCCAAAATCCATGAATATATATAACCACCGTAACGATTCCCTAAACAGCTGATTAACTTCTATGCACCTAGCCCAGACTGCAAGATTTCTCCTTCTGTTCATCAACTCACTGTAAACTGGCCACAGATTTACTCTCCAATGGTAATCATCCCATTTCCCTTACAGTTTAAACCAAGCTCTGATTTAACTCTCACCAAAACATTTTGGCCATTACCACCTTAAAATAGATAGACAGACAGACATAGACAGACAGAAAATCTTCATATATAAGAAAAAACATTTAATTCATTTAAAGAAAAAAATTGCTATGGAATTAAATTTAGCATAGACAGACAAGCCATGAGAGGCTACTATATATCTAAGACTGCTTTTATGTGAACAGAAATGAGGGTAGAAAGAAGAAACCGGGTTTTGACCTTTATGCACAGTACAATAGGGAGGGGAGTTGGAAGGAGGAGATCACCCTCGAATCAAATACAAACACCCATAAAGTAATACAGTAGTCATTCAAAGAAAAAGCACTGCTAATTATTTGAACTCTAAGGCCTACTGTATTTTAATGTCTGAAGAATTAAAAAGGCCTACTCAGTAAAAATAAATAGATCGAAAAAATATTTTCTAGCATTAACTACAGAATTCACACAAATGCATTTTGTCTCTCCAGCACAAAAATGTAATTATGCAAAATCAGTCCACCAGATTCAGAATACCATCAGTTTGTGGAAAGTATTACTGAAGTACTTTCTTTTTTAATTTAGTTTTCATACACAAATTTCAAGCTCTATTGACCAAATTAAGCAGAAATTATTTATTCCCTCTTAACCGTGGAAGGAATATATGCATTTCTAACACCATCCTTAAAAACCACAGCGACATAGTCTAGTGCAAGACTTTGAGCTAGGCTATCAGTGTGTTCCAGCAGAAACAGAACACCAGACTCCAAAACAAGCTTTCCCATGATGAGAGGCACCAGGCAGGCCTAATTATTTTAATGATATGTCATGTAACGCCTACAAGTAATCATCATCCAACCACAATAACGTGAGCTTCACCTCCAGTATCCTCAGTCCTCACCTATGTCCCTGAACTACGGATGCCACAGGAGGCATCGCGCGCAAAGGATGGTTTGACTTAATGAGTGTGTTAATTGGCTGACCAGCACACATCGTCTGACAGGTTACATGGCAGGGTGAAAAAACCACAGACCTTGTATCAACTCTGCTGTCATGTGTACATCACCTTTTCTCTTCCTCCTCCATCTAACCACCATTTCCTAAGTTTGTAGCAAGTGTATGTCTTTAAGAACACTATCCCTCCATGAACTTTTAGTGAAATTAGCTACATACAGCACTGATTGATGGAAACTGAAAAAAAATTCCTGCACAATATCCAACTAAAATCAAGCAGATCATAACAAACTTTTATTTTCAAAAAGGAGGGGAGAAAAAAAAGACAAAATAAAGAGCTACAGACATATTCAGACACCTAGCCATATCTCTAGGAAGGCAGAGGTCAATGACATTTATAAGAGTGACTACCTGACATGTTCAGGCATCTTTAAAATGCAAATTTAGAGACGATCAGTAATGCTCTGTAGGCGGTTTATGTAATACACACATCGCAGGTCATTAAAAAGTCCAGGAAAATCTTATAACCTAAGTCACATGTACATGCTAAAAGTGAAGCAAACCTCAGTATTTAAACCATTTAAGAAAATATCTCAGATTACTCAAGTAGCAGGCAGAGCTACAGACTGGTGTCAGATTTCTTCCATAATTATATTCAATTACTTACATGTTCTTTTCTAACTGTCTGCAATTTTGTATGAATCTTACAAGAACACTACTCATTTACTTTATAAAAATTATTTTTAAATGCTTTGGAGTAACTTAATCTCAAAATGCCCTCAGGTAACACTAGGGTTTTGAAAGACACTGTTGTTCAAATCATCAATTTGTTGCTCCTGCCTACTCTTCAACAATCAGATTTGTTGTTCCTCAATTAGCTGGTCCCTCCCTGATTTCACGGATTACAAAACCTGGCTTACAGATTTTATTAATTTCATAAGTCAGTTCCTGCAATACTCTGAGGAAGAGCGCGTTCCTCCCGCTCTCTGACCTCCTCTGTCCTTTGTGAGATGTTATCTGAGGATCATCATCAGGAGGTTGAGTTGTTTTGGTTTGGCGCTTTTATTGTCCACCCAACTAAAGAAAGAAATGAACAGTACTCACGTACTCTTCCAATGACATCTGAATTACCTTCAATCCTGGCATCACTTTCATTCCATGATGAATTATCTTCAACACTTGTTTCCCTAGTACTTAAGTGAGTAGAGGGCTATTTTTCATTCCCTTTGAAATGTCTAATTTGGTATAATTTTCAATTATTTTCCTCCTACCCTGAAATGCTTGCACTCTACTATACAGCTGTACCAACTTAAGAGAACAGATTTACATCTCCCTGATAAACAGTCCCTTTAACAACTTTTGCTGCTTCCCAGTATTGGTAGCATCTTTACCAAGATCTTTGCTCTGTCAGGTAAGGCTGGGGCTCTGCCTGGTTTCCACCATCACTGCGATGCAGGCTCCAGGTTACTCCCTGCATCTTTGAGTGTAAATTCTTCAGTCCAGCTGAATTCATAAACTGATTCTTTTAAAATTCTCAGTATGTCAACAAAAGACTGTTCTTCTTCAATTTATAACAGAATTTTACTGGTCTGGCCCAAAAGTCACCTGAACAGAGCAGAATGATCACAGCCTGGAATGAAGATATCACAACCAGGTTCTTAGTTTCGTAACACTTAAGCTTATTTTAGTCATATTTAACCCAGCTTCCCGAAGAATGTAAAGGCAAGACCGCACTGACCTACATGTCACTCGTCACACGGGACACTGCACAGGTGTCCCCGCACAACGCAATCACACACCACTATCACAGCAACGCCAGGTACCGGGTCCCAGCAGAAGGGAGTTTCTTGGTGGCCTACCCCAGAGACCAAAGCTGGCCTACAGCAGCATACTCAGGGGTAACACTAACATCCTTCTTAGTCTCCCCACCCTACTTCCAAATACACAATGGTTGAGAGCACAAAAAAAACCCAAAATCACATTTTAATATACCCAGCAATTGTGGACTATTTCAGAATACAATCTGGCCAGTACAGCCTTCTCACACACCTCAAAAAGACAACACATGATGACTAGGTCTACACTTCCAGATAAGACAGGATCTGTTTTAGTGTTAGCTGGCCCCCCAGCTTTGCTCAGGACCAGTCCAAACAGCTCTCCCCAGGAAAAACCACATGTGAAGCAAGCCTGAAGCAGCAGCGGCACGGCCCCACCATCACCTTTGGGGCCGACCCCCAGCCCTATCCTACAGCAATGTACAGACCCAGGAAAGCAATGCAACACTCACACTTCATCCTGTCTCACCTCAATTTTTGGCTGGTGATTCTGTCTTCCATCCAACAGTTTTCAAAATAAGTAATCAGCGCAATAATTAGGCTTGTTCTCATTATTGTCTCTAGTCAATCAGTGATTTATCTGTGAGGAGACCTGCCAGCTACCATGTGCAAGACTGCCTGGCCCATGCTGTACTAGTACCAATGTCCCTCCCACATTTAGACAGGAAGAAAAAACACCTTACACTTGCACAACTCCTGACAGCATTTATATCTGAACAGTATTATGTAAAATGCTGCCCTAGGGAATTTACAAGATAAATAACACAGATTAAGAGAAAGAATATAGACACTCAGGGGTCACAGAAGATATCAGCAATGGAATTGTAAGTAGCAAAAAAAAAAACCTTTTGACACAGAAAGAAAGAGAACCAACTCACATCTCAGAACCTGAAGGCTATTACAAGCACAAAAGGAAGCAGATCTGACACAAGTAAGAAAAATGTTACAAATGAAGAGAAATTAGGTGAAAGAAATCCATAAAATATAGCAAGCCCCAAGGATCATTAAAAAATGTCCTGGAACAGTAGACTGAGGTTACACCTCTTCTGCCAAATATTCAGCTGCACCGTCCCCTGGTCCAGAGGACAGGTCAAACACACACGCTGGCATCCACGCCGCTTTAGGCCTGGTGCTCCTCTCCTCTACGCCAGCAGATCTGTCTTGGAGAGAGGCATTTGGGGCCAGAGCCAGGAGTGAACTAAGAGCCAGCGTGAACCACGAAGGGGCCAGTGCTCAACTTGCTCGCCGGTTGTGTCATTCAGCAGCAGAGGCACAGCAGGTGAAGGAAGGGCAGCAGATGTGGGGTGGGAAGGGGCTGGGTGGGAAGGGCAGGAGATGTGGGTGCGGAGGGGAAGGCTTGTGTTTGAGAGTGGGAAGGGCAGGACCGAAGTTAGGTTGGAGAGGCAGGGAGGGAGCCTGGCTCAAATTAAGTGAAGAAAACAGATGATCAGACTAGAAGAAAAAAGGTGAAAGACACGAACGTGTCTTGTCATCCCACAGGCAAAAACTTAGAAGAATCAGCTTAATTGCAAAGCAGAGAACAGATGATTGTTACCTTATTAAGAGGAAATGTTCCCACCAGATCCGATTACCTCCATGCACTACAAAGACTTCATACTAACAACCAGCCATACTCATCTACCGCAAAACGTGCACCATCATGAAACAAGTGCCTAACGCCTACAAACCCTCTGGAAACAGAGGACTTCGGTCTAACACATGTGAAGAATGGCTGACTTCCCACGTGAAATCAACCGCAATCCCAGGAAACAGAAGCCGAGACATTTCAAATCCAATATTCCAGCCTCACATTTCCCTTTTGCCAGCTTTATGCAATTTCCCTGTGAAATCATTCTCTTCTCCCCACCCCTGTGAGTTTATAGAAGTCTGAATTCTTCAACTTTGAACATACAAGATTACATCTTCACATTTTCTTTAGCCTTGACTAACCTAAAACAAAGTTAGAGATAAAACAAAGTACAACACACTCTGATGAAGGACTTTACTGTCAGTAAAGTTTTCCTAAGATATAAAGGCAGGCAGTTTTTTTTAAAAAGGGTAATTATAAGGTTTACAGGAGATTGTTTGGGGTTTCTTTTGAGGCTACAGGCAATTACACAATTTTTAACATTTTTATTTCTTTTGTTGATGTAAAAGTGGGTCTCAGGAGACATACACTGGGACATTTCAGTTTATGAAACACTAGCAGGCTTAATTATGCAATAGGCATTCCTGTCAGCCATTTCATATGGGAAGGAACAATTCAATTTAGATATAAAACCTACTTTTGCTAAAGCAATCAATTTGTACTGGAGCAAAAATAAAGACAGTGAAAGTATGATACCTGAAGATTATATTTTTTCCGACTCAAAAAAAAATATTCAAGCACAATTATTAAAAAAAACAACAAAACAGTACAGTACTACTTAAAAGCAAAGATTCTTTACAGATATTTACTGAAAACCAGTATTTGACTGATCAGATACTAGTACCACTGAATTTGGCTCCATCAGTTTCCCAACGACAGAAGAGCAGCAAAACATGTAAGAGATGTGGGGTGTAGCTGTCACGAGTTTGGACCCTGGATTATAACTGTCCCTCACCACATTCTCTCCCGGAACAACCTCCAGCAACTTATTCTCATCTACTCATTCTCATTCATTTCCACAAAAGCTTTTGTGAAAGGAAACTCTTTCATCTAACTTTCCTTGGTTATTAGCTTGTGGCAACAGGAGGAACAAACAAGCAGAAGCCATTTTACAGGCTTGACACAGAAAAACGAAGTGCACTTTTTTTGTTGCTGAGCTCTACAAAGGACTGGGAGTAAATAGTACTAGAAACATTCTGAGCATACGCCAATATAACTGTAAAGAAAAAACAACTTCAGTTCATCCCCTTATGTGAACCTCAGAATACAGAAAAGGACTGAATATTTGAGTTGTCCAACTGTGATATTTCATACAAATACACAGTTTTCAAGCACAGCTTTAAGTCCAGCAAACAATGAATTTAGTGATGACTCCCTTAATTCAGGAGTGTTCTTTCCCTGCCAAGCTACTTAATGTGCAAGGCTTCTGCTTCCTCCTCTGCAGTCCCCATTGCACCCTTTCACTCTTTACCTTACACTGGCTCTGGCGCTCATCAAACCCTGCTTAATAAGCCAGTTCAATTCATTAACACAGCTGAAAATTACCCTAGCTAAAAGCAGGGTAGTAACCTCTTCTGGGTTAATGAATGAATCGAATCTGCTGAAGGAGAGATGAGGTCCAAGACCACATAAAGAAAGAAATCCAGTTATGTGTCTGGTAGCAAGGGAAGGCAAGTGCTTCCTTCCTCTTTAGGTAGCAGCAAGATTTTTGGGCAGCCCAGCTTTAGATTACTCTGATAACTCAAGGTAAACACTGTCAACAAAAACCTGATAAAAATTTAAAACCGTGAAGAAAGCAGTGTAAAAACTGATGCAGATGTTTTGCAGTACAGCATTACATTGGTTGGGAAAGTTCCCACCCCACCCTGGATTTGTGACAAGATGTTCATGGGGCCAGTGCAGAACAGATCAGGAAAACAATCTGGGTTTGGGGGTTCGTTTTTCTCTTCAAAGAAATAAAGAGGGGGAACTTTCCCTCTAACCCGTGACCGCACAACTGAGTGAACCGTAACATAGCTATGAGCAGAATTCTCTTTACCAGGCTTGGCTGCTGAAGAACTTTAATTACAGAGCTGTTTAAGCTGCTTTCTCTTTAGCCAGACCTGACAGATCACCACGACACCTCTCATGGCTCATTTCAGGCCCATTCTCTGCTGGTATGAGTACTTCTGCTCCCACACAGCAAACTGGATCAGAAAACAGACACAAAGAAAAAATGACAGGGGAAGGGAGGATGAGGACAGGGAATGTTCTTCTCTGTATTAGTTTCGTGGTCGAGCTCACTGTATGCTCACACAAACAGCTGCCACTTCTGTTTTGTGACAGTTCAGAGTGAAAATGTTCACTGTCAGACATGTCAACCCCTTAGGTCCACACTGCTAACAGTTATTAACTTTTTTTATCTACGTAATTGGATGTCATCACAATTTTCACTCAAGGAACACTTCTACGGGAGCATAAACAAATTACACCAGGACCGCTGCAGTCCCACTCCTTTCCTTCTCCTCATTACATATCCTGATAATTTTGTTGTACCACCACTGGTGCAGAGTCGAAAGTACAGACTCAATGACTTGTTTTTCTTTCTTTAAGACTTAGCTTGGGGCCAGCTCACTACTCAATCCTCCAAGCACCACTACAAGAGAAGCACAGAGGTGGGGACAGAAAGAAGCGCTCACCTGCAGCGATTCCAGCTTAGATCAGCTTTCTGGATATGTTTACACAGATGGATGCAAACAGATCCTGACTTCTCTACATACACACTAATTTGCTGGAAGGAAGGCAGCTGCAACTAAGGTGATGCAACCACCTCTAACTGCACACTCAACCTAAGCTACCTCACCTGTAGGATACTGTCTGAATACTCAGACTCCTTTAGGCTTTATATTTTTTTTAGCCTGGCTTCATTACACAATGGAACCTCCTTGATCCTAAAGCACTGATTACCAAGGTGTCACCAACGGTAACACACAGGTGCTCTTGCTGCTGCCAAAGACAGAATGCTAGCCTGCCAGGCAAACACTAAGTCTTTTTACTCAGGTATCATAGGTACTGGAAAAATGACAAAAATACGATGTTCGGGCTGTACACGTGCCCTCCTACCCCAGCAGCTTCACCTCTCTCACAGCATCTGTTATGCCACCAGACCCCACCACCCCCCATGCCCTTCTTCTCCCCTCCTAGGCCCAGGTTCAACACACTCCCCTCTCCAGCATCAGGCACTCCCCCCTGGCAACGCTTACACCCTCCTGCTCTCTAACCCAGCTGCCCCCACCACCATCTCTCTCCTCCCCAGCACCAGACTCCCCCCCAAAACACCCTTTTTGCTCTTCTGCCCCCTCCCCCCAGGGTCAGGCTGCCTCTCGACATCTCTCCTGCCCTTCTTCCCTCAGTGCACCCCTCTCCCCCCACCCCAGGACGGCCTCCCTCCCTCCACACGCCTCATGCCCTTCGTTCCCCCCGCAGGCCAGCCTCCCCCCGCTCCCATATCCCTCCTGCCCTCCCCACACGCACCTCACCCCAGGCCAAGCCCCC
>Ga0065711_1030419_pt1 | contig 32574 bp, 24 predicted proteins | sample Hoacrofraction12_FD_59098 | JGI IMG/M metagenome (GOLD analysis project Ga0065711, IMG submission 59098) | Hoatzin crop microbial communities from Cojedes, Venezuela - Epithelial fraction 12 v2 (version 2) | ecosystem: Host-associated > Birds > Digestive system > Esophagus > Crop | place...
GGGGGGGGGGGGAATGCGGAGACTTTTAAAGCTAATGTAAATGTAATATTATTGTTTTCAGCTACAATCCAATTAAATTAGGCTGACAGAAGCTTTCAGAGAAATGCCCAGGAAAGCAAGGAAAATCCATCTAAAAGAAATAGTACTTCAGATATTTTCATGGTCCTGTAACAGAAGCCACAAAGCTGACATGGGAGAGCCAGTCATAAGACCTTTACTGGTATGTTACTTCCTGGGAGAAAAAGGACTTAATTTTACAGTGCTTATTGTAAGTATTCGACTGTAGAAAACATTTAACCCAAGAAGGTCCATTGCCAAAGGAAGAAAATGCATGTTTCCAAAAATGTGACCTGCCCGGGGAGCCCTCACTGCCTCCTCTGCCATCCCCAGCATCACCGGGAGCCAGGCTGCAACGCCAAGCACCCTCTAAAACCCGGGGTCGGTGCAAGGCGCAGCCCTGTACCGTGTGGGAGTGCCTTCAGGGGCACTGCAAAGAGCATCCGCTGGGCTCTCTGTCTGCAGCACAGATACCTTTGGTTGTGGGGTACGATCCACAAAATCCAGCTTGGCATTATGCTCCAGTATTTTCTGTAAAGTCATTTAGAGAACTGTGCTATCTGGTGTAGGACTTTCCTGTCACTGGGGTATGCAAATGCTGGCCTTCTTATTTGATAGGTCTTTATGGTGTTAAGAAAAGAAAAAAAAGGACACCCTACATAAGACACGCACACCCACTCCATTTCTCTTTTTAAACAGTTACCCTTTCCAGAAAAGCTGAAACAGTTCCTTGCATGTTAGCTGTGTACCACAGCAAATAGTTTTCTCCCCAAACAGTAAGCAAAAGTCTATATAAAGTCTCGCCTACACACATGATGTACCAGGAGGGAGGGTTGTCCTAAACACTCTCAAGCACAGATCCCACTCACTTAAACTCCTAAAATACAACACAAGATGTCAGAGTCTTCGTTTTCCCATGAACTGCACACTAAATATGAACCGCAACCTTAATTTGCACATGGTAATAAAACCCAGTGCCTGTAAATTTATGAATGTAGCTAGCAGTCATTAAGTGTTTTATGCGGAGGTCAGGTTGATGGCCCCGTCTTTGTTTATTCCTCTTACTCAACGATCCATTGCTGGAGACATGCCGAAAACTTTCAGAATGTTTTACAATGTATTTATGTGACTGAGAAGTGTGTCCTGTGCTTTCCATCCCCATTATTCTGACATGCTGAACAAAAATCAGAGTGCAGTATGCAGAATTAGGATTTCAGGAAAGCACAGAGTGGCTTTTTTTTTTTTCTTAATGGACGGAGAAAATACTTGTTCCTTTCTAAAGCAGCCTTTAAGAGAGATCGTCTTTTGGCTAAGGGATGAAACAGGGCCACCTTCATTTTGCGCAACTGAATTCCACAAAAACCAAATGTCTCCTGGATCTAGGCAGACTTCCATCCAATTCAAGACAAAGTGTGGTTGTCAGGAGTCAGATCCCTGCAGCTCAAGCTAATAAAAGTTAATTTTTTCAAAGGTATGGAGACTTAACCATTGCTCAGCTCTCTGCTAACTCCTGGCCTCACAAGGCAGGTGATGTCTACGGACAAGGGCTGGATCAGTTTAAGTAAAATCGTTTATAAAGTGAAAGTATTTAGACTCATCCATATCCATGTATAGATATGCTAAACTGATGCAAGTCAGTTGAATGTTGACCCAGGTAAAAAAGTACAAATTTTCTTGTGTGGCCAGCACGACTGAAAACTTTCTCGCTGCACAGATGCTTCTGTTAAAACATCCTATTAATCCTTTAAGTTTTTAGAAGTCTAAATAGCAGTTCCAGCAGACAGACCTGATGCACTTCAAATCCATGGATTGGAAGAGGTACACAAAGGAAGACATATCAAAGAGATCTGTTTGCCAGTCTACTAGAAAGAAAATTAAATGTCTTGATTTTAAGGTATTCTGTTATTAAATTAGTAGGTGAAAAAATATGGTGCAGGCAGCCTATACAAATCTGGCATCTCTTTATCGTATAATAAATATTAGGTGATTTTATAAACGACCTTCCCCGTCAAGCTGACTAAGCTAATATAAGGTAACTGGATCCACAATTCATGCAAGGAATTTTTTGTTTGTATAAGTTGTCTAGTAACGTTAATGAACTAATGGACCATACCACCTTATTAAGAAAAATTCATACCCTTTCTGAAGCTATTTTAGGCTGGTCTGTCTGTTAATTTTTACATTGAACATAATTTGTCTGACTGGAAGAGCCTTTCTGACTGCAAACCCTACCAAGTGCCATGACGTTATGTACCTCTCAGGTTAATGCTCACTAAAAGCTGAGCCAATCTAAAGGACAAAAGAAAACCCAGAATATGAGGAACGCGACCTTCTCCGCAGACAGAACATTTATGTGCATACGTCATTAGTCTGTTGCTAACAGCCTAGTGCTGAACTGCCAAAATGAGACGTCATTCAGCTCCTCTCTGGTGCTGTTCCACTGAAGTCACTAAAATGTATTTCAGTGACAAGCAGTTTTATACCTAACATATTACAGACTTACTGGCGCAGTAAATAGCTGGAATATTTCAGCACCTGTGCAGTGATGTGGCCGCATACGAGCTCCAGGTCTTCCTATTTTCCCTGGCGAGGTACTTGATCCGTGTTTGTATAGGCTCACGCTCCACGTGAGGCGTCGAGCTGTGTATTTTTCACATACTCAAAAAATCCTATCCTCATTATAATTGCAATCAAGCCTTTATGAAACCTCTACTACCAACATCAGACTATGCCCTTTTAGAGAAGAAATTTATGTATATAATTGCCAAATCATAAAATAGCTGGAAAGAAAGCAAGCATCATGTGTCCTCAGGTACAAACTCCATTTCTTCCAGGAAGCTTCCAAGTTTTGAGGGTTACAGAAAAATTCCCTGTGCTCAGTCTTACCCAGTTCACCTTCTTGTGCATTTTTGATCGGCCCTTAAAAAGCTAACACATTTTATTACCTTAGAATTCAATCTAAAAAACATGAACACATGTTCATGCTTCACTGCTTGCTCATTATTAGGATAATCTACAGGAAGCAACACAACAATAGGGCATTGTTTGTGAATGTGAGCAAAAGGTTACAACAGCCTGCACCCAGGCCTGACTTCTTGACTCCCATTCCCTTTGCTGTGTGGAGAAAGCACATGTTGTGCGTAGTAGCTATCTCCATTATGGTCAAAGTCTTTTCTGCCATTCGTTGCAGGCCAGAAGAGACCAAGGCATAGGAGGAGTACATTTAGCCTGAAAACCCCATGTAGCTGGAAGAGTGTACTTGATGGGAGGTGACCAGCTATGGTGTAAAGCAGATCTCAGGCTCCCCATAATTGCGCTATTTGAGTACCTCACCGTACCCAGAAAACAGATCTGCTACAGGCAAAATCTAGGGGGTAACAGGAGAGCTGTGTGAGAAATTACTTCCTTTTACAGAAATGTGGGTGGATTCACAAATGCTCAGTTCCACGGTCCTCAGCCTCCTCCTTCATTGCTGCCCAGCTGCATAGGCACCAGAATTATCCATACATTGAAGCTTTCATCCTTGGTACCTAAATGTCCACTTAGGGGTAGCACCACAGCTGTCCGCACCACAGCAATGCCCTGTTAGCACTTACACTGTTGGATAAATGGTGTCCGGTCACTTTTAAAGAGGCCTGCTGGAGAGCAGCCTGAAGACTGCACTTGTTGAGGAGCTTATTCCTTTTCAAGTGATACTGCACTGTCAAAAGAACGCACGTTTGGTGAAAAAAGCTTACCCTCTCTACTCGAGGTCTCCATTCCCAAGAGATGAGCCTAGACAGCACAGTGCTGGGTAACAAGATACCCTGTCATTTGCACTACAGGGGCTCCCTTTCCAGACCAAATCCCACACAAAATCAGCATTTAGATGGAGGGGACCCTTTCTGTCCATTCACACAGTAGTTTGGGCAGGACGCAGAACAGTTTGGGGCGGGTCTTGACTCAATCCTTTTTTCTGCCTGAAGGGATTAATTCCTGCTTCTCCTACTTTCCAATGGCCAAACCAACCAGATCTGTTTGCTGGTGTGGTACAAGTATTTGAGGACTTTTGTCCTCACAACTGGGATTAGGGGGAAACACTGGTGATGCTTTCACATAGAGAATAAAGCAGTGTCAGCACCTCTCTATAACACTGTGGCATAGGGCAGAGCTCTTGTTTCTAGTCGTCCTTCCAAAAAAAAAAAAGTGCTTCAGCATTTTGAGTAGATACTGAGTAGGACAGGTGAGTGCCCTAATCAGTAGGTCGTATTATTGTACACAATCTATTTAAGGCATAATGAACTGCTCCTTATTTCAGGCAGACCCTGGCTATGTGCTCCGACAACAGCGTTAACGCTCACCACAACCTGCTTTGCTACTCCCAGCTCTTTCGTCCCAAAGGGCCTCTGCTGGCATGGGGTGCCCTGTGGTGTTGAATTCCCAGGTGCCACCCAAAGAAAGGTGTCATAAACTTAAAGAAGGACAGGACTTAAAGGTTCCTTTTGATTTTTTTTTTTTAAATAAAATTTAAGAAAACTATCTTTCACCAGAGTAAGCACAGGGGAGAAGATCACACCACCTGCATAAAGATACGGTACTAGGACTGGAAAGCGGTTCCTTGCAGTATGAAGAGCAGCACTGGTAATTTGCCTCTTAAACAGCCAGATTTAGCCGGTGAATCCTTGCTACTAGGCAAAACACCAAAGCGGTTTGTAACCACAGTCTTCACTGCAGCCCTGTATGAGTTCCAGCTACACTGCCAGGCTGACAGCAACACCGGGGAATGAGGATGGTGCCTGATTTCAGAGACGCTGGAATAAGGCCAGAATCTGCCCTCCATCGGCGCAAGTGGAGATAAATGACTTCATTGGTTCTGGCTTGCCCCCACCAGCCCCACTTGCTAGTACTTACCACATAAAAGAAACATGAGTTAATGCACTGTACAGGAACCCTGGCCGGCACTGACTCCGGGATGATGAGAAAGAACTGAGCATCTTTCATTTAGCTACATGTGCACTGAAAAACAGTATAATGGGCATTATTTCAACAAGCTTTTCTCCTGCTGAGGAGGCAGGGTAGCCAAGGCTTGTGTGTGTCAGCGTTGCCATACCGTAGTGTCCGACAGGCGGCAATTAAGGCAGATGCATCTAGCTCCAGTGGAAACAGAGCCTTTATTAAACTGGAATGAGGAATTCTGAGTGTTGATTAGCAAGTATCCTGCTGGAGGCTTTCTAACACCTGGGACCCCTCATTTCCAGCCTTTTTAGCAGTCTGTCTGCTTTAAGTTGTGCAATAGTGTTTTTCACTGGTGCTAGTCAATAGTTACCTTCCTTCTTCTAATCTGAAATATATTCAGAATCACCCGTTACCAATATTTTAATGTAAAATACATATATACACACATGTAATATATACATATATTACAGTTCCCAACAGCGTACCTCTATAGATAAATCTTGGTAATATTAAGTCATAAGTGGGAACGAAGAGGTCCAAACTAGTATTTTCAAGTAAGAAACACTGAGACAGTTTTCTTTGTAGGATTATTCTAGCTAGAAAGCTGCAAACCAATTTACGGGAGAGGTGCAACGGAGGTTCAGAATATTCAGAAATTTGCTTTCATCAGTCTTTCACAGTGACTCAGATTGCTTTGTTACAAGGCTTTCCTGAATCCTCTCCAGATTTTCATGTTTCAGGGAAGACGTAGGATGCCAAAGACTACCTAATATCCCAGGAGCAGTCACTCTAGTGCTCAAACCAGAGCAAGATAACATCTTTCAACATTGCAAATACATTTAAAGAGTGCGTTAGCTCTCTGGGACAGAGCTCATCAGCTAAACATGTGCTTCCAGCATAATGCTATTATTATGCAAGTATCTTTCAAAATCACTGCTTCTCAACACTGAGCCTCCGAATCTGTAACTATGACCTAATTAATTTTCCCCCTGATTATATGGCCTTTCATCTGTCCATACTGAACACATTAGTTTCTCACCTAAAAATAGTTTTATATTTTCTTGCTAGTCAGCACTAGTAGCACCATACAGCCTGGAGCAAACAATGAGTTCTTGCTGAATACCTCCTAAATCAGACCTGATTGGTGGCAACAATTCCCACAACACAATTGTATTTTGAAGCCTGCCATTTAGGCACGGAATAACCGATTTGATACATAACATATTGATTTTGTATCATTTTAGTTTCTCCACAGCGGAATCAAGCCAAACATCTTCTAATGCAGCAAGATAGATATACGAAATAATTCCCTCAAACCTGTTTTTCCTCCAGCCCATGCTAATTGGAATTATTTGTATTCAGTCTCTCCATTCTTTCTGGCTTAGTCCCTGTATCATCTGTTCCATATTTTTGCCTGGGACTGATGTCAGACTCACCAGCTAACGATTACCGGTCTACCTCATTTACTTACTTTAAAATTTGTTACAACACACATTAATGACAATTGATTTAAAAGCATGCAGTTCTGTCACAAGGGAGGCCAAGGGGGTACACTGTGTACCCTACCTGGTTACCCCCAGAAGAGGAATGTTTCTGAGCCCGGGCAACTCACTGCCTTCCCAGCCCACAAACAGAAGGCCAGAAAGCTCTGCCAGCTCCATCTCTGGGCTACAAAACAAACAGCAGCTCTGTGCCTTTGTGTGGCCAACTGCAGCTCTTCCGTAGCGCTCTCCTGGCCACTACTATATATTAACGCGTCTCGCAACAGGCTGGGACCTCCCTGCCTCCCTACTCTACCTGCATGCCTCCTACACCTATAGGAAAGGTCCACCTAGCCCAGTACTCCATCTCCAACCGTGTTCCTGAGCACTGCAGACTTTCCACAGGCTCTGCGCTGTGGCTGAGTATCACCCACGCAGGTCAGTCCTCCGCGTGCCAAAGAGTGTGCTGTTTTGCTTGGGAAACATTTTTGCTCCCATGTGTTTGCAATGCTTCCTGAACTGCGTAAAGAACGTGATGCAGCCATCCATAAATACTGTGAGGAGACAGCTTGTTCTATAAATGAACATGTAACAGAATTTGATTTTATGCAATGTTTGCTGAAATGGGAGGAAAAAACTGGGAGCAAAGTGGACGTGTTGATATGCTTTTTAAGGATGATAAAAATCTTGGACTAGTCATCTTTGACACAGCAAAATCGGAAATAACTTAGGGACCACTTCTCAGCTATGGGAAGTTTTTTTACACCAGCTGTAAAGAAGCTCCATTTTCTGACATTCAGGGGTAGCCAGTGTGACCAGGGAGTTGGCAAGGAGGGAAATCATAGAATCAGTATTAAGGTTGGAAAAGACCTCTAAGATCATGAAGTCCAAGTGTCAATGAGGCACATGAAAACTTTCTTTGCTTTTTCTCTCAGCTGAGAAGTAGCCTGGTTTGATACAAGTAAGTGCTCTCTTACCGTTTTGTTTCTATGCTTTTAGAAACCAAACTGCTGTTACGATTTCACCCACTCCCCCTTCCAAATAGCATGAGACAGCCAATGGATGGCCCAGGGGGGAAGCAGTCTAAACCAGCAACGCGTATGCTGTCTTACCAGTGCTAAAATTGAACTCAGAAGGCTCAGGCAAACACTGGATTTGAGCACAGCAACCCGGTTTCTGGCATCAGTTGCAGACCTGGAGCTCTGGTGCACAGTACATAGCACAACCAGGGGAATTACAGAAAATCAGTACTCCGAATTCCTCTGCAAAGCCACAGGAAAGCTTTACAGTTGCCAGGCTACTAATATTGTCAAAATACTTGTTTTCCTTTTTCATTCTGCCCATAATACATTGTGACTGTGAAACTGGGCAGAAGGAAAAAAAAAAGAAAAGAAACCCCAGTGATGCGGGTTCACACTGAGCACGCAGACTAGCGTGTGAACATGAAAGTGAAGGGGACCACAGGAGTTACCAGGACTAATCCAACAAGGCAGCAGGCAGTAGATGCTTTGCTGTGGGAAGCACCGCTTTTGCATCCTGTGGATGCTGAGGTGCTTCCTGGCAAGCTGTAAAAAGGCAAAGGTGCAAAAGACAAGTGTGGTGCGCCAGAAGCAGAGAAAAGGAGAGCCTGAGGTCACACAGCTCCATCCGCAATGTGCTGAGAAGTTTATTTGTGTTGTTTTTCAGGCAAGCGCATCTCAGCTGTCTTTCATAATGGTGAAAGATTTCGTAATTCCTCTTCTCCATTAGCAGTCTGATCTACTACTTGAGGTAGCACTTATTGGTCTGGGGAAAAAGCTTACAGACAGAGCAGAGGAAAAGGAGATCATAGCAAGAGGTAGCAATGCCACGGAAGTGTGGTTAAATGCTGATCATAGGAATGATGCCAACTTCTGCCCTCACCTTGCTCACCCCGAAGGCAGTCCTCTGAAATGGCTGCACAACCTATCTGCATCTGGAAAAGGTGCACAAACTTTAATGCCTGGGAGCCACCTGCTCTACAAAATGAAAAAAGCTGAATTTACCCTCAAGTTTTCGAATTTAAATTAAAAAATCCCAAAGAAATCTAGCTGCAATGGCAAGCAGCGATGAGGGAACTTCTCTCAGGGCAATCTTTACCTCAGCTGAGCCTTTCATGTCCCTAAATTAGCAATCCATTGCATCAGGTAAGACAACAGTTAACAGCGTGTTTCTCTGTCACAACGGGCAATGGGACTGCAGGGAGAAGCAGACTTCACTGGTGCATGCACAGCATTCCTAATGCAGCAGAAAAACACTGTTCTCAGAAAAGTGCTCTTAAACAGCAGCCATACGAACTGTCCTCCTCGCTCCAGCGGCATATCATTACCTTCTTCACCTGCGGTGCAGAAGAAAGAGAGAGGCAGGCTACCACCTGAGAGAGGAAGGGGGCCATGCCACCATCCTTCTTATTCCTTTCCGGTAGCAGGGAACATTTTTGGGTGGAAACGTGGAAATAACACTGGCTGTTCTTCCTCCTTCAGCATTTCAAAATAAGACTCTAAATGGTGCTGAACAGTACTTCTAGTTGGTCAGTATTGCACCTGCCCACTCTACTTTGCAGACAAGTTTCCCGAACTACAGTATTAAAGAATGTACACAACACTTAACAGAATTTGAGAGTTTGCAAAGGTGACAGAAATGTGTGAAAATTAAGAGCTATGTATACAACTACTCCATCTCCTCTAGTATTCATATCGAAGAATCAACATCTAGAGCTAAAACAATGAACATTGACAGATGTTACATTATTTTGAAGTGGAGGTCAATACAATAATATAATGTAATGATCATCACCTTCAGATATTGCTGACATTGCAAAGTAAATTGTTTACCTTGAGGGATCTCAAAACCTTGCTCAAGACCTCATCACAATTAATTTGGCCTCAGAACTTCCCATATGTAGGTAAGAAATTTTTTCCCCCCACTATCTACACTATCTAATCCCGGAAACTACCAATACGCCCTCACATAGCGCTGTGCAACCTTCTGCTTCTAAAGAAGACAGGTAATTCATCAGCATGGATGGCACCTCCAAGACCATAAGCAGGGTCAGGCTCCAAGGCCTGTTTGCATCAATTAACGTCACAGTGTTTGAAGATCCTCCAGCTAGAAGCAGGAAAGCTGTGTCCCGAGCTGGAGGCCATGCTGAAGTAAGACTCTGCATCACGTCTAACCTGAGCTGGCTAACCAGCCTGGCTGCAGCCACCAGTACTGACATGACTATGCTGTTTACTGGCTCAGATTACTGCCTGCCAGGCAAAAGGCACCGCACCACACAAACGTGCTCCGAACTAGCTCAGGGACCTCTGGCATGGCGCTGGTTGCACAGAGCAGACACGAGGCCTGAAGTGAGGTGCTGAAGGAGAAAACAAACAAAAAACCCCATCACTGAGTTATGTAGGAAAAGTGGGAAAGCTGGACTCTACCATTGCTTCCCATTCCCATTTTTAACCCCAAAGCCATCCTTGCTCCTAAATTCTGTGATGCTTTATGCCTCTTGAAGCCACACATGCCAAAGTAAACAGCCACTTCGACCTCTTGCGGGCACCACTCAGAGCCTTCAGCTCTTGTGTAGGAAATGCATGTTTATGCCTTACAGAAACCATATAATATATTACAATCATGGTGCTAAGTGATATAAACTAGGGAATTTAAAAGATACATTTGGCAATCTGCCCTTATCGTGCTCTAATTATTTCTTAATATCCCAATTTAAGGGCAGCATATTGGCCCCAATTTTAAATTGTCTGGCATTTATAAGTTTGTGTCACAGAATTCACGTTAAACAGTTTTCAGATTCTTTATTGAAAACTGCTGATTGTGTATTGCCTGACAAAGCAGAATGTCTCCATTAGAATAATCATTTATTGTAAATATGGTAGTATTAAGGCTGACTATTCTGGGTATTAAAAATGCATGGAAAAAATCCATTGAAAAAAGTGTTATGTGAGCTGTCACAATTCGCCAGTTTAATATCTTTGTCATTTGTATTTCTTTTTAAAATGCCAGGAGCAATTAAACCTTATCCCACCACTACAAGTTGCCAAATTTCACTTGAAATTAATACAGAATAATGTGTCACGTTAGTTACTTTAATAATACCAAACAACAAAAACAGAAACAGAAAAGAGAAGAAAAGGAGACTTATATAACAACTGCAGCTACAAACAAAGCAGCTAAAACACAGAGGCTGACACGAACTCCACAGGCTTCCCACATTAACAAACCATTTCCCTTGACAGTACGGCCATAGCAAAGCACTGCTGGACTGTGGTCTAAACGTCAATAAGCAGCTCCCAGCATCGCGCATTTTCTGCTGGTTTGAGATCGACGTATTTTCAGTTCATCTCTCCACACGGTTTCCATACAAACCTCCATAATGAAATACCCCTCGCTTTTTGGACCGACGCAAGTCCCAGTGAGAAAGACAGAAGGGACTTGTGAGTCAGCAGGAGCTGGAGCTAGGACGAATCGATCACAACTTTGTTTCCTGTGGAAATACCAGCTGCTGTCATGTTTGTGTTTGAATTACATTGTGCAAGGCTTCTCCTAGCAATGGTCAAGCCATGGTTGAAAAGATTGTTTCTGGGATTGTCTCCCACTGTGTCTGCCTCAGTATAGAGAGACAGAATTGTCTTTATCAGTATGAAATAGCCTGTTGCTATTCAGAAATACATTTAAAGGGATTTTAGCATACAGTAAGTTGTGAAATATGCAAGCATAGTAATTTGTTATTGTTATGTTACAGGAACGGTGGTGCTAAACTAGGATTAAGCAAATATTTGCCACTGGCCAGTTTAGCTTCTCCTGGGCCTTCTGTTTTATCTGAAAATCAGATGTTATCAGGGACCTAATTCTGCACTCCAGTCCATTGTTGGAGCCATATGTTCCCAGCAACTCAGTACCCCATTGCTGACAAGTATGGGCCTAGTTTGTTTCCTCTGGGAGGAAAGCAGTTAACCATAAACATCATCCATATTTCTGTTCCTTGTGAAAAGTCCTACTGCTGGTACCGCTGTCCCTGTGTACCAGTACAAACCACATCAGCCTCTGCCTCCCAGTATCTGCAGTAAAGGTGGCAGGTTGATTCAAATGAATATGGCTGCTTCTTTATTATGGCATCTCCAGCAGCAAATGGGGCATCCCCTCTAGTGCCGAGCCAAGAACACGCAGCCTCTGGGTGTGGGGTAACAAACCTGGGTGACCCACCTCCTCCACCACCCTGCTGCCTCTCCACCGGGCACCTGCTGGGGCTGCTTGCCTTGGCCCTGGCCCTGGGCCCCCCACGTTCACCCAGGGGCTGCCGGGACCCACCTGCCAGAAGGAGCCATGGGAGAGAAACTCAGCTGCTTCACTCAGGATTTACTTCTGTCTGCCAAGAGAAGGTTGCTAGGTATTCTTATAGTCCTAAGCTACTTATATTTTCTAATTATACTTTAGGAAGAAGTCTCATAAACGTTTTATGTGAAAATATAAAAAATGGTTAAATAGCGAGACAGAACGGAAAAAAAGTACTTTTTGGTAAAATTCCATCCAGTCTACTTTTAGAGCCCAAAGCAATACTCCTGCAAGTCACCCCATAATTAAGCATCAAATTTCCTAAAAGACTCACAGTTGGAGACAATGAACGATGATTAAACAGCAGCAGTCTAGATCCTTATTATCAGCCACCTGCTCTCGGGTCATGCAGTCTTGCTTTCCCCCTTGTAGCTTGCTTCTAGCCCCCTCAGTTTGGGGTGTTTGAAGCCCCCAAGAGCACAGGCTGCTTTTCTTGGAGCAATTTGCACCAGTGCCTCTCAATATAACCTGTCCTCCTCTAGAATGCTGCCTCACGCTGTGGAAATGGTTGGCTCCTGCAACTACGGTCGGGTCCTTGCTAGAAGCGTATGGGGAAGCGATAGCTGTCAAATTTGGATTTCTACTTCTGTGCACAACACTTGCTTCTTCACCATAGGTGGCAGTGATGATTCAGAGGGCAAAACAGGGGTCTGAGGGCAGTTTGCCAAAAAACCCACACAACCAGCAGATGTAAATACAAGGCGTGAACTCAGCACCTGATGGTCTGATGCTTGCTAGCTTTTACTAGAAAACAAAATCAGAACTTGTTAGAAAATAAAATCTGTATTATACCATCTCCCCAAACCAGCCAGAGCTCATGGTGCTTCTTTATAAGTAGTACTGTACCGACTGAAGAGTTGCTCAAAGTATCAAGAGTGTGTGTCAACACAGTGAACCGCAGCATGTCTAGCCAAAAAGAACCATTTGAAGTGGGGTGGGTGGACGGTCACTACATTAGAAGATGCACCATAGTTTTAGTCCTACATGCTATTTGGGTACTTCTAGTGAAAGCTCCTACAGAGTTATTCTAGGCTACACGTTTACAGACTTGTAAATAACACTGGAAGCAGCAGCATCACAAGGAAGTTTAATCCTCGCAGAAATGTTTTCCAAGATCACGGCATTATAAGCACACTGTTCCAGCTTCTGGGTAAAGGGGCATAAGCCATGAGTATTATTCTAAAATTACAAGAAGAAGAAATTCAGCTTTCTAGCAGACCGTGACCTGTGACACACTATAGCATCTGCTTCAACTGAGGCCATGAGTGCAAGTAGGAGACAAATAAAGATACGCAATGTAGTATAAAAGAGTTGATGATTGCTTTGTATTTTATTGCCCATGTACAAACCATTTTGAGATCTATAGTATATGGCATATGAACCCAAAAAAGTCAACATGACATCATTGAGAGCTACATCTTGCAAGGACAATGAGTGAACTTACACATAAGAGTGAGGGGGAGAGAAAGGAGATGCTGTTGTCCTGTCCAAAAGCATCTTCCCACTATGGGGAGAACAAGAGACAGAAAAACCCCAAGAACACATACACAAGTCACTTGGGCAAGGTACCACCAAAGATCAAAAGAGAAGTTGCCAGCCTGACACGACTGATTTTGCAGCTGGAGCTTGGAGTTGCCATCACGTCTCAAGGGCTGACAAACTTGCAGTTACACTTGTCACTGTCTCCATTGCAAGTGGTTTTGTTTCAATCGGTTTCCAAACTGACAGGGACAATTCAGCCAAGCTTAAGTCTTAGATGGCCAAAGGATTTCAGAGCCCTTTATGGGCAACAAGTGAACCTTACAACACATCAAGATTGTTATCTAGCCTAATTCTAAAGGCCACATTAGAGGTTTTTGAACACTGTGAGTTGATGAGAAAACCAGGATCATAATCTGAAGCCCACTGCCTAGCTTGCTCTTCCAACTATCCGACTGTTTTTCTCCCCTGTGTTTTAAATAGATATACCCTGTTTGCCTGGAATTCAGGTAAGAGACTACAAAGTATCTGTAAGGACAAATCCTTAACGAGCATTCAATCCCAGCAGTCTTATTTTTAAAGGATGCTAAGTAAGTCCTATGGACTTACTGAAAGACAAAAATGACCATTTACTCAAAAGCAAGGCAACTGCAGTCAGCAAACAGCTTCCTGTGTCTCTTACCCTTCCTGTCACATGTGATATCATGCAGAGGGCAGCTAAAATGACACTTGCGATTCACCCTGTCCAGCAACATTTCAGGCCTCGGGTCAAACAGTCCTGCTTCAATGGGAAGCTCCAAGTTTCACTACTGGCCCAATATGCAGTTTGATGTGCTACTGGATATACCTCAGAGATAGGATATTCAACGCCCAAGACCTCCAGTCCCTTTAAAACAGGTTATTTACTGGAAGGCATAGCCTGCAGCCACAGCCACAGAGCCTCCATAATTCAGGGTAACAATTAACCACATTAGTGATAAAATAATATTCCACATGCAAAGAAGTCCTATAAATCCCCAGCGAAGATGAAACCAGACCTCCCGTTGTTTTTCAATACTAGCATGGTATGCACGACCCAGCACCCTGTTACGGTGCCACTGACCCTGATGACATCCCCCACCCCACCCCAGCTTTCAGCACGGCACGTTGGCACGCTCCTTGGGACGAATGACTTGGCCGCTCGAAGGTGAGACACCTGCCCAGGAAGGACACAGCTGCCTAGGAGCTCTGGGGGAAGGGATGGTGCTTTCTTACAGGAAATCCCCCCAAAAAAGCGTCACTTGGGAGTGCGCCTGTTTCCGCAGCCTCTCTCTTCCTGCTACCACAAGTTTCTCACTAGTTTTATATTCTCTTGCTTTCCCATGAGTTATTTCCAGCCCTTCCTTGTTTTTTTAAAGCCAGTTTTATCACATCATTGCTGTCGCCAGGCTTGGTGGGTCTGGCCCGAAGCGGACGTGTGCAGCAAAGCTGGAGCCGAGGACCTGCTGGTGGAGCAGGCAGTGGGCTGCTGCCTGCCCTCCCCTGCCCGTAGCAGCAGCAGTCTTGTGGCTGGATACCTGCAGCCACCCCATCAGGAACAGCTGATGCCAAAACAGGCAGAAAAATACAACTAGAACTGTCCCGATGTGCCATACACAGATGGATGAATATTTTATTGTTATTCCAGGAAAGGCTTTTAAAAGAACACACCAGACAATCATTATGTGGAGCTGTCTCCGTAGACAGATTAAAAATATAAGCAATCTAACATTTAAAGTGAAGGACTTTTTTAATGAACACATTGTTTCTTAAAATCACGGAATAGCACAAACCAAACCAGCTAAAGGGTGCACACAGGTGATCTGTTAACAACACTGACCTTTTTAAGTAACAGTTTTGGCCAGAAAATTCTCTTAATGATGGCACAGAAGATGAGTGATGAATTGCAGAGATATTTCTGTTATGCAGAGCAGAAGATGGAGTTTTGCCCAACAATTATCCATGGTCTGACTTTGAAAGTCTCTTTGGCAGCACGATGAATTTAATAACAAAGGCCTGATTCACTGACACTGATAACCAAATTGTTATTTCTAACACTCCGTGGCTGAAACACGCAGCTGTGCAAATATTCTGCCATTCTGTATTGCCAGAAATAGCATCTCTTTAGGAAGAATTCAGGCAGGTATCCAGTTTGTATACATTAGCATGTTTATATTTCAGTTGGCGAACTGCTGAAGAACAAATTAATTAGGCAGTTAGTTTTATGGTTGCAAATATCCTGCTCCTTTCTGTTCGATCTTGTAGGTGCCCAGGTCACACCGAGTGGGTTTTCAAAGGTGGACGTCAGATCCCTGTGGAAGTCAGAGGCCATGGGCCAGAACTACAGAGGTATTCAGCTGCACAGTCCCCACGCTGGCACCCAGCTCCGTTTGGTTGCGATCAGCGATCAAGAGCCCTACAAATACCTCGGCACACTCAGCTGTGTTTACCCAGCTCCCTGTAGACTTTTTGGAAACAGATGCACTCCCTACACTGCTCAAAGCGGGGAAGCGGCTGGACTCTTGGAAGAGCTGCCAGGGGACGGGAGCGTGCCCATGCCATGCGCGGGGCTGCAGCTCGCTGGGGGTTCGGCCAGGCTGACCGCAGGCAGCGAGAAGCTCACTGGTAACCACGGTGGAAGATGGAGCATGGCCTTACCCTCTGCCGTGACGTCCTCATTAAGGCTTAATTCCACCTGCTGTTAGGTTGGTTCGGGGTTAATTTTTTTTTACAACTAGTTTTTAATTTTCCTTCCAAAAGGTTTATTTTAACTAGTTTAAACTGTACTTACATTGTTTCCTAAAAAATGCAAAGTATTGCTCTCTGTTTCTGCATGAAAAAAAATATCTGGAGTTATTTACCAAATTGGTGTTCTAAGAGGCTTTGAGAGTAGTTGGTAAAGTTGTGCAGAGAGCAAAGCCTTACTTATTTTAACTTCCAAATTTTGAAGATAGCAACCAAACTGGAATCTTCCTAAGGCAAAAAAATATATACACACTGAGGAAAATTTGTGTCTATGGTTTTCAGATACTAGCTTCCCTCTTCACCCCCCAAAACTGGCCTTTAAAATAAATGTGACTCATTCCAGAACAGACTCTTATAGCTGGATTAAAGTGATAGCTCTGTCAAGACTTCAATAGTATTAGTTGTTGATGCTGGGGAGTTTAAAAACCTGGAGGAATTAGCAGCTCTGCCTGCCAGGGTATCTCTTGCCCACAGGCGTTCTGTGCCGGAGAACAGGAATCCTTCACCTCCAACCAGAAAATTCTGCCTCTTCATGGAATATCGAACATACGTCATTATCATTTATTATGTTAAGGCTTCTTAAAAGCTAGCCACAGCACCAAGTTCAAAGTGTATTCCTAATCTTGCTTATTTCACAAAAATGGACACTATACTAGGACCATGTCACTTTTTAAGTTCATGGGTACTGGCAATGTAATTTTCCACAATTCCAACATTCGAATTTCTGGAAACTCTTCTTTTTTTCTTTTTCTTGTCTTGGACCTTATAGAAATAAGAGCAGCAAGACCCTTTAATCTATTTGTCGCAGAAGTCGAGAGCAATACACTTGAGATGAGATTGACCTGGACAGCTTAGCGGACATAAGAGTTTTGCTATTATTATTTAAAAAAGAAAACCACCCCCCCAAAAAAATAAGCTACACATATACTATTACCTCTGAAATCTACTGCAGAATAATTTTTTCACACACTGTTCATCACTTTTAAGGTCAACATTAGACAAAGGTGATGATTTGATCAGGTTTCACAGGGCACTGAATCGACTGGAGATTCTGTGTCCTGGTATGTATTGTACTAAATCAGTGAGACAATGACACTTTCAAGTTTTACAGCAGTCAAAGCAACATGCAAAATATCCATCCCAAAGAGCTCTCTTTTTGCTGTGCTTAGTGCTACAAGGTTATGCAAAAGGAAATGCAAATAATGCATTTCATCATAGATGCAATGTTGGTATAGTGTGCGCCTCCTTAGAGACCATGAAGTGCATTATTTGGCATGAAAATGCATAATCTAAAGTTGGAGCATCAAAGAAAATGATAAAAGGTGCAAATCTATTCAATATTTTATGTACTAAACATAAAAGAGAGCAAGGCATTACATGGAGAAAATAGACACAGCTTAAAATAACACATACAAGAGAGATGCATTATCTACTTTTTGCTAGCTTTATTAGTTACCTACCCGCACCTACTGCAATCTGTGAGAGATCTTTTCCCACTGAAGTATATGCGTTTTCCCTTCCTGCCACATTTCCTGCACATAGCTTCCGAAATAACACTGAAAACCTTAAAAAGGCAGATCCTACATTATAGTTTAGGTTCACATTTCCGGGAAACACAGACTTAAAATAGAAAAAACAGACTGCTAAAGGGTTAACAACTTAAGTGTTGCACGCAGAAATTTGCTTTAATAAAGGACACTGAAAAGAAAGAAGCCACAAAGGCTAAAGAAACACATCTCGTGCAGTGAGACAGGATACAAACGAACCCCGTAGCTCCACTCAGAATGAAGATCTGTGTTATTTCACTTACCAGCATTATCCATTTTTCCCCCCTCGGTATTCAAAAAAGCAGAGTTCCCCAGAAAAGCAGCCGGTATGGTCTCAGTCTCGCTCTCGCTAATGAAGCTGGCTGCCCTTCTCCTGGTTATTAGACCTTGCTGGCAGTCAGAGCACACTTCATGCACTGACTGCAGTAGACATCACCAGGAAATTTATATCTCCAAGGATGACAAACAGCCATTAGCTCCATTATAGGCTGATTAAGATTGTGTGAGCCTATCAAGTAGATACTTCAATCCCCCAGGGTTTTACCTCTTCGGGGAGACAACAAAAGAACTCCAAGCCTATAATATTGAATATATGTTTCTGAAAAGTAAAAGTAAGGCTAATGAGGAAAGGTTTAATGGGTAGGAAGGCAAAACTTTAAATAAAGAAGGGATATATTACAGAGCAAAGGGCTGTGATTTATCAGTGACGCAACAGCAAAAGTTTTAAGGAGGAAAAAAAAGGGGGAGGAACCTATGGCTGAGAAAGCGTTATGTTAGATTTCAATTTACAGCCATTAGCTTTGGCTATGCTCTAAATCCTACAAGTTCTGCACCTGATGTTCCCTACGGTTTGTGAGAAACACAGTAGATGTTCTCATCTGCAAATGCATGTCAATATATTAACAGCCTGGAGACATTCATTATTATGCTGTCCATAGCTGAACTTCAGAAAAGCGTGAAAAGTAACTACAGGGCTTTACTTCTTTTAAAGCCAAAGTAAAAACATGCTGGATGCTGGAGGGATCAGACTCCACAAAATCTGAATGACATATGCTGAGATGAACAGGTATTAGTTCTAAATTTTCCATATCACCTGACTGTCTGATGCACAGGCTTTTCCCCCACAGAAGTACACAAGCAAACCAACCCACTATAGACTCCTAAACATTTCCCTTCCCTACACTTCTAGAGTCTCCTCCTTATAAATGAAGAAATATCTTATTTTCAACCTCTCCCCCAGCAACAGCAGGTGAACAGCAGCAGTACATGGAGGGTACCAGGAAATCTGGGTTCCATCCCTGATTTTGGCACTGATATGCTGTGCAACCCTAAGCAAGGCATTTTGTGCCACAGCGTTTGCCCGGTGGTGATAAGGAGACCGTGACACACACCGCCTTTGGTGAAAGAGAATGTCACAAAGTACTGACACTACAAAAATGCCACACGGTGTCTTCTCAATATTTTTTCCCTGCTTTTAAATATTTCACTCAGCTACTCCAATCCTCTCTATTTCAATGGAAAAAATTACAGATTTTTGTGTTTGTATTATATCGACATGAGCCTCCCTCAGCCTCACAGCATCACATGAGCAACAAAATACATTTTCCATTTATCACTCCTTCACTGCCCCTTTGATCTTGTTTGTCCTTTTTAAATGTTAAATAAAAAGACAGTTGCAGCACTGATCTATTTACACTGATTAAGAAGTGGAGAGAATCAATGGCTGAGAGCTAAAGTCATCAGCAAGAATGGAGAATATCTAGGGCATACTGGATATATTCTGTATTTCCAGAAAGGAAGCGCTTGGAGGGCTAAGGAGAGACTCAAGATTAGAAATCTGTCACACTTCATATTAAGCTTCTATTTATAAGTGGCTTATAAAGAGCTTCTCAAAAAATAGAAAGTATCATAAGCATGTTGCACTAGTACATGTCACAGATAGCTACAACCATACCAATACAAAGGGTTAAAAATTATCAATAAGGAGCTTATTCTTCTTCTAGATTCTGTATCAGTTAATGACAATTGATTAATGTGCAAAATTTAGGTAATTGGTTAATGTGCATCTGATGAAATCTAGTTGCATAGGAGCACTAAACTGGAGGCCATGAGATGGCCACCTGATAGATGCAACCAGTTTTCTCCAACTCCTGTGTGGGAGGTAGCTGCCTGGAGAGTGCTGGGTTCCCGGAGAAAAGGCGAGAAAGTGAGGACTCTTGGTGGGTTTCAATGCCGCGCAGGTCCTTGGAGAGAGCTGGAGGATGTACGGCAGCACCCGCAGACTGCTCAGGAGAGAAGGGCAGAGGATTGTGCCTTTGTGCCAGGACACTATTACTTAACTATGGAGCCAATCAGGAGAAGAGCAAGCTGCCTGTGTAAAAGGAAGAGATCCCCTGGTTTGGAGATGGGGCTCTGCAGAGCTGTAAAACCTACACGTGCCTGACTGAGCCCAGGCAACACTGAGGGATGGTGACAAAACCACCGCAGGGCAGAAGGGCATACGCGTATGTTCAATCCTAGCAAGTAAGCAAATGTCTTGTGCTGATTAAAGCTAAGAGAGCTTGGTTTGGAATCCAATCTGTTTGCTTTGTGTTTCACTTGGGCTGGGAAAGGGGACCTAAGCAGTTGAGCAGCCACCAGGCAATGGTGCAGCTGTAGGAAACCAGTACAGACCCTTGTGGCTGGGGATACAGGTGGGCAACAGACTGTGCCAAAGAGCCCAATAGCCCAAGGGCAGATGCAAAGCTGCACCTACTTAGACCGAAGGGCTATGAAGAGCTCCAGATGGTGACTATTTCTATGTGGCAGGCAGGTCCAGTGTATGTACCATGGCTGAACTCCATTTACGGGGCAGATGGGCCTCATGGTATCCTTCAGGGTGCTGGTCCCCCAACCAAGCAGATAAGAAGACCTACAGGAGCGTAGCACGGCTCCCATCCTGCCCAGATGCACAAGTTTCCTGCCAAAGAAGCCCTGGGAGATGGTAACGTGCACCCAGGACACATCCAGACATGCAATTCTGATACGGTCACAGCCTCTGGTCTGCTGAGGATCAGGATTGTAAGGCACTAACTAGAGTATGGGAAGTACCAATTACAACAGCTTGATAAGCATTGAGCTTGGGTGCTTCATCACAGCTGTGTGACAGGTAACCATTTATTAACTCTTGAAAGCTAACTATAAATGGAAACTTCACATGATATTTGACCTAAATCTCTTCCATTTGAACAGAAAATATCTCACCAGGAACTTTTAAAAAAAAAAACAACTTTACAAAATGTATGACTTTTTTCTTGTAGGTAATTAGATTATTGCACAGAAATTAACAAACGTGTATGATCAGATGCCATTATTACAGGATTAAAGCAATGTCTCCCTGACTGCACATGGGCCAAAGAAAGATATAGCTATTAGGTGGGGTTGAACAGTTGGCTGCAATTGTTATTTCAAAGTTAAACATACATATATTCCAGGCATAAACTTCTTTAATTTGTGAGTACAGAGCAACCCCATCACTATCCATAGTTGCCTGACACCAAATACCTCAGTCTGTCAAAGGGCAATTTTGGGTAAGGATTGAGATGATCAGGTCTGCACAGGTCCAAAGCTCTCTGTTCCTCTTCCCAAAATCTCATACTTCATCAATCTGTATTCCAGTTTTCTTCAGCTAAGAGGTGATCTTGGCTCATGGTTCAATTCAGTCATAGGCACTTAAGACCCGAGCTCAGTTGCCTGTTCAGCCACAGACTTCCTGAACGATTTTGTGCAAGCTCCTCCAACATCTGACCTCCTACAGGAACGGCTTGTACCATGCTCGCTCCCCACACCTCAGCTGTGTGAGGGTAAACACACTGGAGGCTGTGCAAGACCCCGGTGGTACAGTGCTAAGAGCCAGCGAAGCAGCTAGCTCAGATAACCAGTGCCCCCTCTGAGAGAAGAAAGCACTATGGGGTACGTTAGAAGCACTGCTAATGACACAGAATCCTAATAATCTTGTTCTTCAGTGTACCTGACGTACACAGCCTGCTGCAGCAACGACATTTCGCTCCCAGGAAAATCAATGAGGATTCACAGAGGCACAGCAATCTGCCCAGGTAAGCAGCAAACAGAGAAACCGGGGTAAACAGAGACCTCAGCACCCAGCCATCAAAACCACTTTGAGCTGACAAAACCTCAGGATTGATGTACAGCTTCAGCTGTGGTGTTTCCAATCATGACAAAGACGCCTAAGAACACATTTAGAAAATGTGAAATCTGGCTCGGCTCAGCGCAGATTTGTCACTGCAAAGATCTGACTCTGTAAGATGCCATTTTGGGCAAAATGTTTCGCTCTCCTTTCACTGTGTCTGTTTCTTCCCACACAGAAACCATCATGCAGGTGTCCCTGGGAGAAGCTGTACTTGTTTTTAGATGCTGTGGGTTTGTATGCTCAACGCCAACAGTCTAAATATACAGCTTCACACAGTTCTTCTAAGCATCCACCAAGTCCCAGCGCAACGACCGCATGGAGTACAAGGGATCTGTGGGCCTCCGAAAGATGTTTCCTCCTGTGAAGTACCCTTCTCTCCACCAGTGGTGGGGCGATTTCACAGGGAGGGAGGGAAGGACGCTTGGAAGGCACGGGAATGGCAGCAAAAGATCTGGGCTCTGCTACAGATGAATCCTAATTTTTCAATCATCAATGAAAATTGCCACTTACTGCAAAAGGATGCTTTCTAAAACGCACCAAAATCATTGATTAGTAACGTCTCTATAAATATACAGTTGTAAGACGCACATTCTTCAGGCTTTAGGTCTATGAAAACCACCTCTCCTCTGGCACGTTCTTGAAAATTGCTAGGCAAGAGGCAAGGCCTCTTGAGGAAGTCCTGACCTGCACGCATGGAATTAGGTTTCCCCGGGTTAGGGCTAAGCGTTCGGCACACGGCAGGACTGACCACTAGCAGAAGCCTTTCCTAAGCCTAAGCAACAATTCCCAGCGCCACCAGGAGAAGGTTTTGCCAAATGCCTTTTCCCCCCTTCACAGAGGCAGAAGAGTTTGAAAGCAGGGCAGTAACAAAGATGTCTATGGTCTTTGCCTGGGAAGAAGCTGCAGTTCAATCTGGAAATATTGTTAACGTACCTCTGTAAGGGCAGAGGATGCTTTATTTTGCTGAGCGAACAGCAGGAGCCTTTTGTGCCCCGGGAAGATTTTATCCTTGAACAGCCCAGCCAGATGCAGAGGGTTCTGACTCTTGCCGAAAGCTGCAAGGGGAGAAGCACCACCACCGAAGTCAGCAGATTTAAACTGATAGAAAACAAGAAGAGAGCGGGATCCAAACAGCAACGTGTGGTCGTTGTAGGTGGGGAGTTTCACAGCACAGATGGGTTTTCAGAGGGAGCAGGAAGGGCTGGCCATATGTTGAGCGCAGTGCAGGGAGAGTGGCAGGGCTGAGTGAGAGGAGGCACAGAGGCAGCGGGAGGGGAAGGCAGGGACACGAGGAGAGGTCAAGAAGGAGGTTTCAGCACATCATGAAGAGCAGTGCTCAGCAGGAGATAAAAGCAAGGACAAGAAAAAAATCTCTAAATGCTCGATTATTTAAGTAAATTCTAACTTGTTTCTGAATCCCTGCTTTTAGTACACACGTCTCCAGACAGAGGTGTGGTACACGTTCAGTGTCACTCCTCCAGAGAGAACAGGACACTCTGAAGCATATGGAAAAACAAACACATGCTTTCTCCCTCTAGTTTTCCCACCGATCCTGCTATGGAGTCAGGCAGCTTTGCACATGCCTCACTGCCTACCTAGCCCTGGAAACCTTTAGAGGACTTCTTGGACCTGGATGTGCTTGAAAGATTTATGCCCTACCCTGACACGACCAAAAGTAAATACGTATGAAATATCTACTGGTGCCACCATGAGCACAGCTGCACAGTTGGCAATGGGAGCCTCAGAAAAAAGAATCTAATGGCTTCAAGCATTGTTACTACTGTTCAAACCAGCTCAGAACTATTGGCAGGCTGGCTGCCTTCAGAGTACAATTAAATCTACTCAGAGTCAGGTCTAATTGACATGCTGGTAAAAATGCCCTAAGTCTCGGTCTCATCTGCTCTCTCTCCTTTCTCTTAGACAGCCACTACTTCTGTACTTCCCTCATATCTCTCTCTCACAGGCACACATACACACACAAACCAGGCTGCAGTTAGTCCTCCTTGGTCTTCTCTTGCTGGAAGGCAAACTCTCAGTTCCCATCATGTACCGGACCTGAGCGGGGCTGGAAGAGAGGGAAAGAGATCCAAAACTGCCATTTATCTTCCACTGAGCCATCAAGTATTTGTCCTCAGAAACAAAACATGCCCTTCTGTGTGCCTTTTACAGTCTCCCCAAACTGGAAATGACTTGAAAAAAAAAATGGCTACTAAAGGGATTAGGGCTATGATCTGGGAAATTGCAGAAGAGGTATTTTCCTCTCTGTCATAGAAAACTGAGTAAGTATTCTTCTGGGAGAACGGCTACCAGACCTTGACAGCCATTTACAATCCCTGGCATGTGTGTTCACGCATTAATGTAACATATCGCTCACATAAGTGAATTCTGTCAAGCAAACGGAAATAACCTCTCTCCTTTCTTCTTTAAACATCACAAAAAAGTGCACTGAAACGAGTTACTATTCCTATGGAAACAGAGATGAGCTCCAGCCAAAACCTTACCTCAGAGCATGGTCTTTGCTATCCAGAGAGCCAGGCTAAGGAAATAGGGCAAATCAGGGCAGAGTAAGACTACTGAGTGTAATTGTACGGTAGCAGGCTGATATAATTCTCAGTATTATCCGACAATGACAAGGAATACAGGATCTCTATCCATATGTACATTGGGAAGTAAAGTCCCAGACTCAAAGCCTATTTTTTGGGCTGCAGGTTTCCACACCTGCGCTACACAGTTACAAAGCCTGTTTATAAAATGTTCTAGCTTTGAAAATCTGTGAACATCTTTGAATGTTCTGAAACCATTGTGATATTTGGCCAGATGCAGTATTTGTATTTGGACAGATTTTTCTATTAAGAGGCAAAACTGAAGCTCTGGATACAAGGACAGCCAGTTTTGGATCTTCTTTTGTCTCTGGCTCAGTCATACTGTGGCTGGTGCAGCAGTGCACCTTGCTTTCAGTGTTCAACTTGAGGAGGATAGCCAATAATGAGCAAAAATGTTTCAACCTTCTATTGCAATGTAAAAAGTGAACACTCATTTGGAGTCATAAGGGACAAGGCACCAAGTAAAACAAAAGGCCTTTTAGTCTGGCAGAGAAAGTTACAGTGAGAAACGATGGTTGAAAACTGAGAACAAGCAGTTCCAAATAAAAACAAGTATCCATTGCAACAGCAAATGTGATTAAGCTACCAAGGCTATCAGTGGATTTTCTGTCTCTGGAGGTCATCACATCAGGACTGGATGTCTTTCTGGATGACAACAATCACACGCAAGTTACTGAGCTCAACAAAAATTACTGAGAGTAATTTAAGGGCTTGTATCAAACAAGTCAAACCTAATAAACCCTCTGGAACTAGTGTTATGAATCTATGTAAAAAGTCCAGTCTTCATTATCCTTGCTGAAATTAAGTACCAGACTTCTATCATGCCTTAATGACTGCATATAATAGATTTACAAAACATTTTACCCTGCTCCTTATCTCGGGACCTTATTCTTACCTTCTGCCCACCACTTGTCCTCTTGTGTGTTCTGCAGATTTCTCTCTTGTAATCTTATGCACAATAAAAAGAGAGGGAATTTAACCCTACTGAGAGGTATAAGCAAGACTCTTTTTCTGTTTTGCCTTAAAATCTGCTAACAGATAATTCAGTGAAGGAAAACGAAGGAAAGGCAATATATCCTGGTCTGAGGATCTGAGGTGACATCCCACTCACAATGAAGCCAACAGCAAAACTTCCACTTCAGTGGGGCCAGAACTTCTTCTCCAGACGTAAAACATGTGGTGAGGCTTATATTAAGGATAGGGGAGATTCTGGGTATGTCAGTTTGTTTTCAGTAGTACGAGTGAAAATACATGAAGAAAGACTTCAGCAATGGAATAGAAGAGTGCATTTGAGATATTTACCATCATTTGTCTTAATCTCTCTCTCCCAGTTGAAGTGAAATTTAGGCAAGTGAGAGCTAGGTAATTATCGACTTAAATGTCAAATGCCACCCATAGGAAAATGATCAAATAAATACTGAGAAATAACATGAAGTCTTTCAAAATCTGAAGGCTGATGAACTATCACCAGTGTGAAGTCACGCGCTGTGCATTATGCACTCTACACACAAACTTGCCTGACTCTTTGGAGGATAGTGTTTTGTAACTTGATTCATGAGACAGAAATCTGAGCAGACATAAATTAGAAACATCCATAGGAGACCCTTGACAAGATCCACTACAGAGAGGTGTAACTTCAGCTTGTTACGTTACTGTCTCTTCACCCGAGGTCCCGCTAGTTATCACATACATTTCGCTGCTAACCTGTGTTGCTTATGTACTCCATACCGCGCATTAAAAAACTAAAATACATCAGCCACAAGTTACCATTAAATAAAGGGGCACTGTTAGGTGCTGCCAGATGATCTGCAATATTTGGAAAGGAGAATGGCAGGAGAACCTAACTTAAGCAGAGTAAAGGACACCGTTTGAGTGTGTTCCCCCAAATGAGTTTAAAAAATATCTATTAATATATCTTTATATATAAATTTAATCTCTAAGTACTGTACGGGGACTGCATTCTCACTTAACTGCAACTTCTATTTCACATAGAAGGGATTCACTTTAGCCACATATAGTCCAAGTTACAGTACCCATATGAGCAATTAGTACCTGTATGAGGTCTGATGGAATTATGTCTCATCTCTTCAAGCTCAGGGTTACTATTATTTCAGCCCCTGAGTTTCCAAGAAGTTGAAAAGATTACTTCAGTCCTTCATAGCCAGGAAGCTGAATGGGCTGTGTAACTGTAAAGCATGCCCAGCGTGCCTAAACGGGTCTCTATGGCATTCCAGCACAGAGCCCTGAAACAAAAACACTCACCTTTTTCCCTGTGTCTACTTCACTTGCTGCTTCCTGATTCAAAGTGAGATGTTTATGAATGAGCACTTCCTCTGCTTCATCAACCTGCTCAAGGGATTCAGCTAGACTAGAATCACAGCTCCAGATGCTGCCAGTACAAGGTGTTTCATACTTGCACCAAAGGATACTTCTTTTTAATGACTAATAGTCAGAGATTGACTTCACTTCTCAAGTGCAGAAGGTGTGACTGTCTGTTGGTGTATGTGTAATTTAACTCTCAGTACCCTTGTCAGTCACACGAATGTCTGTGTTCTCTTTGACTTTTGCTAAACTCTTGTCCTTAACGGCTTTGGGTATCCCACAGAGAATCACTTTACCTTGTACAGCTTGATTTTCTAAAACCAGCAACAAAACAGATGTTCAAATGCCCCTCAAATGTAATGAGAGGACAGGTATATTTTCATTCTTATAAAATATATATTTGCCCTTAAAGAGGCTAGTTAACAGTACTAGTTATTTTTATTGTGATTTGATAAAGAACACATTTGCCAGAACTTACTGAAAAATGTGTGTGGCAAACACAGAGCTGAACTGATTATCAGCAAAGCAAAGCACATCAGACCAATTGGCAAGCTGGAGATACGCCATATGCAGGTGTTGGGAAAATATGCATTAGAGAGAGTTTGCTTTTGCTGGATGAACAGACAAGGCAAATATTTTTTAGCTCAGGATGCAACTGTGTCACCGTAGGCTCTACTTCCACTAGACCACAGCTGGCCAGTATCGCAGAAGACAAATGAAACTCCAGAGTCATTTCAGGTAATAATGCCAATAATTCAGCAGCCCAAACATTTTATTCTGAGTCAAAACTCTAATGGTGCTCCACTCCATCATGGAGCCAGAGGGCAAACTACTGCTAATGCAATATAAGGACTTCCACCGCTGAGAGATGTATTATGACAAGCTCAACAACATATTATAAATCTGGTTCAACTCACTTGGATGCTTTGTTCAGAAGCATGCACGTTTGGAGAAGAAGAGCAGAAAGGCCAGAGAATTTGACTAAGGAGGCAATAACGAAGCCAGAGAAACTCTGGGAAAACATCCCAAGAAAAACCTAAGGCCCAAAGGCCAGCTGAACACGACTGAGCTGTGGGCAATGAAATTATGCCCTCTTGTTGGACTCCCGCTGTCTTCGGGGAAACAGAACTTGGTGTACAAACAGATGAAGAAATCAAAGACATTCCTGTTTCTATTATCAGCGTCTCCTCCTAAGTGAAACAGCATATAATATTGCGTAGAAGTTCAAAAAGGGGCCAAATATGCACGACAAGTTGGTTTGTGATATTTCTTTCGTTCCTTAGCTATTACTCAAAATACTCTATTGTAACATGCCTTTCACCTGGGCATCCATTCCCAGGATATCATGCAAGGCAGTTTAATCCCTTTTGTGGGAAACAAGTCAGCACTGTTTTCCTGGGGTGGTAATCAGACGTAAAAAGAACTCCAAAGTGACATTTTTACAGCATTGTTCCTTTTCTTTTCCCTTTACAATAGCACCCACTTGCAGTTGCAGTGCCTATTTGGTGTGAAATCTAGGATGCTGTAATTAACTTCTGAACACAGGTCTTTATATTAAAGCATCAACAAAGGTGTAGGAGGGGAAATGATGTATCCTGCTTCGTTTATTTCTAAAAATAACAAAATTTCATCAGGAACATGCTGCTTGAATTTGCCCAGAGAGCATATTTAGAAATGCAGGGAAAGCTGCCCTCTTGAGAGAAATATGAAAAAGCTCATTAAAGCTGTTACAAAAGGCATTTAGGTGTTTTAGAGCTATGTTGCTCTTCTCTTTACATTGCAGGGTTGTGAGAAGTATAAGCTTCTTTGCTTCAACAAGGAAGAGAATATTATAGAAGGACCCTGACAAAAATATATCTGAAATATTCTTTTTACCTACATTATTAATAGTATTTGAATTATTAAAATGCAATGAATTTGAAATAGCTAATGATTTCACTGCTGATATCTTTTTCTTTTGTCTCTGCGGTCAGCACGGACAATGGGATTACAATGAAGATTGTTTCCTCTTTTATTCCCCGTTTTCCATCTTGGTTTTCAAGCACAGGCATTCTGTCTTTTGATAATTCCCTTCCTCTAATTTGCTTTCAGTTTAGCAGTGAGGGTATACAACGCAACAATATGCAGTCTTCACCTCCCAAACCTTCTGCTCTCGACTTGCCCTCTCAGGCTGCAGTCTTCAAGCCTGACAACCCCCAAACACCAAGCACTGTGGTGAAAGCGTGAAATGATATGTTTCTCTGTGGTAGCTTCAGCATTTCTCCAAAGCATTTTTCAAACATCGTTGTTTTAAATCCTTACAAAACCTTAGCATTGGGCATAAATTACTTAACAGTGATTAACCTCTGAAGTGCTTTGGCATTTTACCTGGATTTCAATAATTCTTGCTTTGTGCGCTGTGGTTATATGAAAACCAGACCGCAGGAGGAGTACGCCAATGACAGAAAACTGTATTACCTCTTTGCGTGAATTTGTGAAGACCATTTTGACACCTATTGCTGTCCTGCCGAGTGCTTGCAGCTTCCCTGGCTTGGTAATAGTTGCAAATTTTGCAAGGGTATTCTGTAACCTTACATTCAAATCAAAACTGAAGTATCGAGTAGAACTGGGCCAAGCACTACCCCCTGCAAGATCGTGCTTCAGATGCCCTTTTAGTCTGACAGAAAACTACTGATAAATATTTTTGAGAGCAATTTATCAAACTGTTGTACACCCACTGCATGGCGATTACATCTAGGCCATGTTTCCTTAGCTCACGTCTAAAACACAGTCCTCTGGAACAGTCTCAAAATCTTTTTGATGTCAAGATGTATCAAATACAGATACAGCTAATGTTTTTGTTCACTAGGCTGCCTAGCCCTCCAAGTAGAAAATCAAATGGATTTACCACACATTTGCTCTCAGTTATTGACTTTATTGCTAATCGTTCAACATAACTCATTCTGGAACCTTCCTGGGATGAATTTTAATCTAACTAGTCTCCACCTCTTGTTAGAAAACACCACACTGAAACCAGGATATTGTCAAGCAACACTAATTTGCAAAAAAGTCAAGGTCATTCACAATGTCAGTGCCCTGCGCCCACACAGCAAGCTTAGATCCACCACCGTGCAGCGGGGTGCCCTGCTGCAGCTCTGCCAGCGTGACCATGGCTTGCTCTGGGAAGCCCTACATGGAAGCAATAACACAGATCCAGGTAATTCATTTTCCTGTTTGGCTTTCAGGGGTGGAGGCAGAGGAGACAGCACAGTAAACTCACTTGTCCCCTCCGGCCAGCCTACCTCCATCCCCTGCCAGCCGATCCTGGGAAAGGAACCTCCAAATGAAGGGTTGTGCTGCTACACAAAAAGGAAAAAGCTTCATCCATGTGTGGCATGGACAATCCAGGCCAAGGCAGCTGCTCAGCACAGTGAGGGCTGTCAGCAATGGTGGAACCCTACAAACGAAGCACAAGAACCCGTAGAGAGGCCCAGCAAATACAGGAGGAGAAAACAGTGTTAAGTGAAGTGGTTATGATGAGCACAAATAAAAAACAGTTAAGGAGGTATGTGCTCTCAAGCAGCTGCCATGTAGTTTACAAGATAATGTGGCAGAGATGAAGTTGATCTAAAAAGAGGATTGTACTGGCCCAACGTTTCAATGAGCACATATAAATTAAAGGAACAATCCTGTCCGTTTGAGAAATCAGCCATGCAGCCTAGTGGTCTGCACAGTTATACGAGTCCTATAACACATTAGTAATTTAACTTTTTTAATGACTTTGTATTAATTTGCCATGCTTCTTTTGGGAAAAGATGATGTTTAAAGATAACTAAGCAAACGACACCTATTTTTGGACTAGATGAGTCCACAAAGAGACTCTCCTACTACAGATTTAATGATCACATTTCTATTTTATGAAAGAAAAGTCAAGTGCAACAGGAAAACCTTCTAATATGCTTAGTCAGAACATGCAGATTCTCTGCTGTACATCTCCCATGGGCTTTTATGTTCAAATCAACAACGAAGTCTTTTTGGACACATTCTGAACAGTCAATCTAAACTGAAGCATTCAGATACTATGTTGTCCTAAGACTGACAATCAGTGAAGAAGACTACCTTATTTATTGCATCTTTAGGTCAATGTTGTATCTGAATCCAAAATAGGTTAGTGCATAATTCTCAAATTGTTAAAAAAACCCCAACTATGCTTTTCATCCTGTCATGAGGATATTACCAACTACACATTTTGAGACCTGGATGGAACTACACCATGCCTCCTCCCCCAGAGTGCAGGACGTGAAGATCTTGCACCATGCTGCACTAGCCACATAGCCTGCCCCAAAGATGTCAAGAAAGCCTGCAGCAGTGCTGGGTATTCTTGAGCCACTGGGGCTGAAACACACCAAGCATTTCTTGTGGGTGCTGTGGGGTGAGGGAGCCTTGGCTCCTCAGTCTTGCAGATGCTGCAGTGGCTGCTACAGGCTTGTGCTCAGCTGGGACCTGGCTAATAAGAGCTATTGTAAGGGCCCCCTATACCCCCCCCAATTATATTCATCTGCACATCTATGTGGGAGGTGGATAGAACTTACAGTTGTAATTCACTGGACTTCTGGTCTTGTTTGTTGCTCTAATTTTATAGGACATGGATTACATTCTATAAAATGACAGTCATTTTTCACTGAGTCACTTTTCATGATCATTTCAGGCAGTATTGAAAAAATAATTGAAAAATGTTTTGATAATAGAGTCAGAGTGTTCTTTTCATGTTTTCTTTGGAGGATGTGACATGGCTTACATTTAGTCATATATCTGGTGTCTATACTTTTATTATTTCATATAGAAAAAAATTCTGTTGCACACATACTAGCATACATGAATGCTTTGATGTTATCTTTGATACTTATCAATTGTATATGAACTACTTAACATTGGGTGTTAAAACTGGAGTGTTTTTCATGAAATACAGTCTAAAAGCAAAAATCTAGCCAGGCCCACCTCCTCCAAGAGTAAATAAAGAAAGAAAAAATGAAAACAAAAGCTTTTTCCTGCCATAAAATTGTTCTGAGGTTGGAAAGAATGAGTGATGTCTCTCTCCTAGGCTTCTGGGGAAAGCCTTTCTAATGCTGGATTTTTCAGTCTGGGGGAAGGAATTCCCGTTTTCAGGCTCTTTCAGATCAGTCGAGGGATTCTGCATCTGTCCTTAGAGCTGCAGATATGCCTCAAATCTATATCTCTAGCAGGCCAGGAAAACATCAGGGTACACAATACCTACTTCAATGCACAATGCCAATGGAGGTCTATGTGTGTATTTCTGAACACATTTTAAAGATACCTTTGAGTTTTGTTTTAGAAAAGACTACTTCAGGTTTAGCACATACAAAAATTTTAGTCCAATAATGTTAATGTTTTCTTTTTCAGAAGACTACATAATAAGTGAACAACTCAGCCTGAGAGTCTGCCTTTATGAACTTGCTGTGGACCAGGGTCAAAGCACTCTGTACAAATACTGAAAAACCTGGCTCTAATTAAAGCCAGCTTCTCTCATAATGAATCAATGTCCAGGTGTGCAACAGGCTGCAGGCAAAGAATAAGAGCTTCTATTAGTTCCCAAATGACACAGAGGACAGATCTTGCTCACCTCCTCCTCAGCAGTTTCTTTGACAGATCAATACAAAACCCGCAAGCCCCGACCAAAGTACAGCGGAATCAATGCTACAGGGAGATCCGATTTCACCAGTACAACCGATACTGCCAAGCTTGCAGCATTACCTTGGCTGAAGGAAGAGCAATGGCTGCTAATAATATTTTGTGTTGTTTAAATATACATCTTATCGATTTAAAGCAAAAAAAAAAGGGGG
>Ga0065711_1004186_pt1 | contig 32572 bp, 27 predicted proteins | sample Hoacrofraction12_FD_59098 | JGI IMG/M metagenome (GOLD analysis project Ga0065711, IMG submission 59098) | Hoatzin crop microbial communities from Cojedes, Venezuela - Epithelial fraction 12 v2 (version 2) | ecosystem: Host-associated > Birds > Digestive system > Esophagus > Crop | place...
AACTTCTTCCCTCTGAGGGTGACGGAGCCCTGGCCCAGGCTGCCCAGGGAGGTTGTGGAGTCTCCTTCTCTGGAGATATTCCAGGCCCGCCTGGACGCGGTGCTGTGCAGCCTGCTCTGGGTGACCCTGCTTGGGCAGGGCGTTGGACTGGGTGACCCACAGAGGTCCCTTCCAACCCCGACCATTCTGTGATTCTGGGAGGGTCTGGAGAGCAAGTCTGACGAGGAGCGGCTGTGGGAGCTCAGGCTGCTCAGTCTGGAGAAGAGGAGGCTGACAGGGGACCTCATCGCTCTCTACAGCCCCCTGACAGGAGGGTGTAATGAGGCGGGGGTTGGTCTCTTCTCCCAAGTAACCAGCAATAGGACGGGAGGCAATGGCCTGAGGCTGCGTCAGGGGAGGTTTAGATTGGATATTAGGAAAAATTTCTTTACTGAAAGAGTGGTCAGGCATTGGGACAGGCTGCCCAGGGCAGTGGGATACCCCATCCCTGAAGGTGTTCAAAAACCGTGCACATGTGGCACTTCAGGACATGGTTTAGCAGGCGTGGTGGAGTTGGGGTGACGGTTGGGCTTGACGATCTTAGAGGTCTTTTCCAACCTTAATGATTCTGTGGTGAGATCTTTACTTTAGCGTTGATTTTTCTCACTTGCCTCTACCCCATCTTAAACTTCTCCATGGAGATCTATGCACCATGGAGGCCGTTAGCGTGAAATCCCAGCCACCTGAGGTTTTTGGTTGTGTCTTTCCCTTCTAGAGGCAACGTGCATTACGGAGCTGTCGGTAATGATGGCGTGCTGGAAACAGAATGACTTCAACGATACCGCTTGTGCCGAGGAGATCCGGATGTTCTACGACTGTGTGGCAAAGGCTGAAGTAATTAAGGCCTCTTTTGTGTTCTTTAAGGCTAGTAGTAGGGCAGGAGGAAGCCCCCAGGATAGCGCTCTGCTGCTGTCAGTTGACCCTAACCTAGGCCATTTCTTTTGATTTCTTCCAGTTTTTAATCTCTAAAGTTCCAGCACTAGCGAGGCAAGAGCAGTCACTGCTTTTCTCTGTATTGCATGGTAGTGCTGAACGAGGGAGAGCACAGTGTGGAGCTGTTAAGTGGGACAGTGATTTGTGTGGTGTGAGATGTGGATTACGTTGTCGTCGGGGAGATGTGCAGCGTAGGTCAGTTTCTGCAACTGCTCCGATTCGTCAAATCAAGAAATAGCTGAGTCGGGTGCCGACCTAGTACCTGCATTATCCAGTCAGTGGGGGCGAGTGGTAAGTTAGGATTCCCAAATTCCAGTCTGTCATCAATCTGTAAATAGTTCTGTGCTTGCAGGAGTGAGAGTGGTAGAGAAATAGCCAGTAGTTTCAGTAATCCTCATAACAAACAGAATTTTCAGGGTACTTGAGGCAGTTAACAGCTGTTCTCAATTCTCTGAAAATTAGGAGTTCTTTTAGGCTGTTTCTGTATATGTGCTAAAGTCGTCCTCAAACTGATTGCAGGTTTCAAATTTTTTTCAGTAACTGCACCATCATTTATTAAATAGTTATTTACTGTTGTGGTTTGACAGCATAAATGAAAAATATCCATAATTAATTTGGTAGATTACAAAGAATCAAATTGAATAACAGAAAATAAAAGGAAAAAATCTGACTTGTTACTAAAGTTTGTAATGTTGTTAACTAACAGTACTGAAGAGTATCATCTTCTCAAGATGTCAGTCAGTCATTAATGACATTGTTTAAAGGTCATCAGCTTGTGAAAGCCTCGTGATTATGGAGCCAAGCGCTATTGTAAGTGTTCCTGATCCTGAAAGAAATAACATTCTTCTGGAAGAAACATCCCAGTACAGTTAGTAGTAGTCTTTGGGGGTGGGCATCAACTCGGCGAATAAACAGAGGTAATGTTCTGAGGTTTCTTTTTCTCTTGCAGAAGGAGCGCAAAGCTCAGAATGAGGACGCCCTGTCACCCAGAGGAAACCTAACTTCAAGCCAAGTGAACAAGCTCCTGAGGAGGTTTCCTCAGATCACACGTTACGTGTAGCGTGCTTACTAAAGGGACTGCGGACAAGCAATTAAAGTCGGAGTATTTGGCAAAAGAGTGAAAACCAGGCTCGAGTGAGCGTTTGATGTGGAGTGGTCTCTGTCAGCACAGCGGTATGGATCTTGACCGCACCTTTGTTTCCAGAGCAGAAAACACCTGTCTTGGCCGTCAGCTGACTTTGTTCATCAGGTTCTCGGGTCTTGCGGTCTTGGGATTTCCACAGGGTGTTGTTCAGCTAGCCACGGTGCGGAGTCAGGTTCTCGCTGTGAAATAAAATCTCCTAGGAATGCACATAAATGGCTGTTCTAACAGTTAAGGGGTGATTTTTCCTCATGTATGCGCTTCCTGCCAGACTTCTGAGCCGCTATCAAAACGTGCTCAGGCCCAGACCTTGAGCCAGCTTAAAACTGATAGTAATCTCATGACTCGTACTCCTACATGTATGTGCACACAAATTGATTCCTCTTGACATTTTTTTAATTCCTGCTGCTGTACAAGAAGGCTGTAGAATGAGGAGGAAATCTCCAGCAAAATACCTGGTTGATACACAACACATCGGTAGGGATCAAATATAACTTTAACGTGATTTAGGCCCCCTGATTTGCAGGTGGGAGAGGTGTGGTGCCATGTCAGATCGACTGCGTTGTCTGTGCTATAATAAAATAATGCAGGACGGTTGTTTGGCTTGGGCGACTCATAATCTACAACAAAATGTTCTATTGTTTTGTTAAAGAAACTAGAAGGGGGAGAGGATGTTCAAGCATGGATTGATATTGAAATAATGCAATTAATTACTAGTTTTGATTTGGGCTTTTGTCACTAGAGTACGGCAAAACCACCAGCAGGTCCCTGTTGTTTTAGGATCAGTACCTGATTGGCAAGAAGAACGCAGCGCCTCAGGGAACTAATGATTGAACTATTTGTATCACTTATTTTGGGGGGCATAAAGAAAAAGCGGAGTACGAGGAGCGTCAGGCACGTGCAGACTGTGTGATTACCCACATGTGACTGTAGAGTTTGCGTGGAGCTGGGGCTGGCTTCTCTGGAGTCCCAGGCCGGTACCTGTTCATCACATGCATGTTGGTCACGTGTATGCTTTCAAGCTGCTGAAGCCATTTTCGTTTAACTGTTACTTACAGTGGCTCACTGGTGGCTTGTCCCACAGGGTAGCTTATTCTGTTGCTGCTATTGTGGCATAACTGGGTCTTTCAGGGGACTTAGGGTCGGTAAGAACATGATGTCCACATCGAAGTTTGGGAAGACACTTTGGTTCTATGATGGTTTGCATTTCCAGTCCAAAAGATGCTCTCTGAGGAGAAGAGCTACTTGCTAATTCTTTGTTTCTGGAGGAGACGAGCGAAGTTGGGAGTGAGGAACCAATGAATTCTACATTCACTTCTGCTGCTGATGGCTTTTTTTTCTTCGTATTAAAACTTACAAGTACAGTTTTGCACCTCTTAAGCTGGCAGCGATGCTAAGCGTACCAAATTCTAGTGTCTGTGAAGAACTGTCTCATCGTATAAGAGGCTGTAAGACAGAAACTAACACTTTGTTGTTGTATTTTTACTTTTGAATTTTTGCGCGGCTCCCACTAATCTGGACAGCTGTGTTGGGATTTTGCTGCTTCACAGTGAGTTTCACAAGTTCAGTTGTTTGGGGTTTTTTCTGAACTTTTACATGTCTTCTGTAAGCTTAATATCACTGTCCTAAGGTGTTCCAGTCCTTAAAGGAATACGTTTATTTGGAGGAAGAAGGTCGGAAAAAGAATGCTTTTCAGTGCTTCTTTTAAAAGTACTCCAGCAGTTCTTTTGGCTTTGGATCCCATGCTGTAACCAGAAAACCTCCGGCTGCTGATTGTCCTTGGCAATTTGAGCTGCTGCTGTTTCCCCGTGTCTCACTGTTAGGCGTACATTGGGTGTCAGACGCGTTCTGTGGCACGCTCACCTTGGGGGTCGTTCCACCAACAGCTCGTGTGTGTAACTGCAGTGGGTGACACTGCCCTCTGAGCGTGGGGCTGGTACCACCCCGTGGTGCTGCTGCTGGGGGGTACAAGAAAAGTGGGTTCTGGTGCTGAGCCTACTGGTTAAGAACATTGCCGCAGAGACCTGTATGTGATTGCGTGGTGAGGAAAGAATTAAACAAAAGCTGACTAGCTGTTTTACCCTCCTAAGTCGGATTTACAGGATTTAAGCAAATCTGCTGGAATTCCTTGATCTTACTCCTGTTCCTTACAGCTTGAGTATTAGACGAGCTCTGGGTATGATTGCTATTAACTGCCTCTCTGTTTAGGCTACCACTGACAGTCTCTTGGGGAGCTTTCAGCTGGTTTTGACAACTAGTAGTCCTGCCAGTTCAGGAGAAATAGGTTGAATTCCAGAGAGCCAAGAGCGTTTTAGAAGTTGGTACCTCATGTTCAGAAGGGTCAATACAGAATAATCTGGAAAAATCAAGACTGAAAGACTCTGTAGTGAATCATAGACTTATAGAACTGTGCTTGTATCAGGGCGAGAAGATGATTTGTGTTAAATAGTGGACTTGGATATTTACAACTGCTTCAAACTTGCCCACGCAAGAAAGTTCAAGATAGGCTTTACCTTCTCTTTAAATATGATTCCTATCTAAACTGCCGTAGTTACACTGGTGTAATTTCCTTCTTGGTCTTGCTCTCTACCGTGGAGAGAGCCTTGTAGCCACGAGAAGCTTCTGAGAATCTGAGATCCACCTCTCTCAGGAGAATGTCTTTCCATGTGCCAGAAAACCAGGGGGGGGTCTTGGCAAGAAGGAAGTAGTTCCAGAAGAGGACCTGCTGCAGAGGAGACGACTGCAAAACCCACAACGTCTTTGCACAAGTTGTCATTCCTCCAGCAACTGAATACCAGACTTGGACTTGTGTTGCTTTTGGTGCACTGGTCTGTGCTTCCTTCAAAATCACCTTAGCTAGGAAACTGCTTGCTCTGCGAAAGCCTTGCCTTGAGAGAGAAGCAACTTACAGACTACTCTGAGAGAAATCCAGTGCAGGCTTTTGCTAGAGGTTTTTAAACTGGTTCGTATGTGTCAGAGGCGGAATGCAGCTGTTTCTTTCCAGGGCTAAAGGGCTAAACAGGTGACCGTCTTCAGGAGCTCGGAAGGGGCATCAACAACATCTCTACTCATGACCCAGGAGCAGGTTTCTCTGAGTGCTAGCAGATTTTCTGTTCCTGCCTCCAGCATATCCTTTCCTCCTGTTTTTACTGGAGTAAGCAGTTCTAAATTCCAACACATTCTCATCTTTTCATTTTGTTTTGGTCCTCTTTGCCAACATGCTGTAGCACTTAAGCTATTTCCATCCTCTGTTGCCCTGATCATCTGCCTCCTTTGCTAGGAGGATCTAGGAGATTTGCTCCTAATTAACTGAGTGTAATTCGTGGCCAAATCCGCTGTGTCCAGAATGCACCGTGGTACAAATACACTCAAGGAAGGGCTCCCTCTCAGTGACTCCCACTCAGTGACTCCTGTAAAAGATCCAGCCCGTAGTGGAATTTCCTTGCGCTTGATGAGTGACTTCAGGATGAGGCAACACAAAACTGTCATGTGAAGTGAGTAATGGACAATAAGTGAGGGAAGAAAAAAAAAAAAGAGGCTTTTTGTCAAGCCAATGGATTTTTTATTAGCCTATTCCTTGTTTTTATGCTGAAGGTGTCTTTGGAAATGCTGCTTAGCAGACTTGGCCAGAAGTGAGCTCATTTCTTAAGGTGACCTTCGTGCTTCATGCTGCAGAACACCAGGAGTTAACCCCAGAATATAAATATAGGAAAAGCCTGTTAGACTGAGCAGAGGAGCAGCACAGAGAACATGTTAAAATCCAAGATTGAACAGCTTCAGATTGTCCAATTCCCTTCTTAGATTTAATAATGTTTGAAACTGTTGTAGCCTCTCACCCTATTTCATACGAAGGAGCAGTAAGCTGAAAACACTAAAAAACCCCGTAGGATTGTTCATAGCAATACAACAGCGACCAACCCTCTGGAAAGCATCCTAACCAATCGAGTGAAAACAACTTTACAGCCCAAGGTCAAGGAGACGCTCGGTGGAAAAGATCTCTGGATGCAACACCCGTGATGGTAAGATGCCGGGCTGAAAATGGGGAGCGCGCCCAGCTTGGTGGGTGGAGAAGGCTGTGCCGCCTGTGAGTTTTCCGCGGGGCGAGCTGGAAGCTGCTTGACGTCAAGTTTTCTGGGTCCCACTTACCTGGGTTCGGATCTGGGGAAAGTTTGGCCCCGGGCCGCTGCAAGCAGCGAATCGAGGAGCAGCGGCGGGGGGATAAAGTCCAGATTCCTCCCAACCGGTCGAATCTCCGGCCAGCGCGCGCCGGAGCCCTCTCCCTTCCCAGCTCCGTCGCCGGAGGGTCTGCAGCAGGGTGCAGCCCCGGCTCCCTGCCATAGCGGTGGCCTTCCTCGGGGTGAGGAGGAGGAGGAGGCATCGCGGGGGGGAGCGGCGGGGCTGTGCCCCACCCGCCAGCCCTTCCCTCCACCCGTGTGAGAGAAATTCCGGAGCGCGTTCTCCTCCCTTACTGCTCTCCCCTCTTTCCCCTTTTCCAGAGAGAAGAATCAAGGAGAAGAGATGAGGAGAGGAAGGAGAAAGTGAAATCCTAGGATGCTGCTGGGAACTTCGATCCTTTCCCTGCGCAGAAATGGAAGAGGCATCCCGCTCCCTCCGGTGCGGAGCGGCTAAAGCCCTGCTCCCGAGAAACCCAGCTGAAAACCCCAGAGGCTGAGCCCGGCGGCTCAACGGGAGTGTGATGCTTGGAGAAGCTTCTGCCCGCTTCGCGCAGGAAGGATGGAGATCCCCACAGCACTTGGGCTCCTGGTAGAGCTCTTGACTCTGTTATCCTGTCTCGGATGCGTGGAGGTAAGAAGTGGTTATTCTTCTGTCTGCCTGTGGGAAGTCTTTTAATATCCTCACTGTAAGTGGATCTTGTTATTACTTGAATATGTTTTCCACAGTGTCCAGGCAGCTGTGGTCTCTAGGCTCGGCTGGGGGCTTGGGGAGGGACTTACTTCCTTGTGCATATGCAATTCAGAAAAGGAAACAAAGCAGGAAAGCAGGATGCACAAGGGCTTGCAGATGCTTTGGCTCAGGTTTCCTATGCTTCTCAGGCACTGCAGTGACTCTGGCAGGAGAGATCCTTTGTTTCTGTTCTGTACTCATTGACTGATTACCCCAGTCGCTGCTGCGGACAGATGATTTATAGCCGCGTGGACCTGGGACAGTGACTGCAGCACAGGCTGTTTGCACTAAAATTTGGTCGTGGTGATGATCAGCGTTGGGGGATTTTGGAAGCTGCCTCGGGAACTGGCAGCATCTGATCTTCAGTTCGAAGGGAAGCGTATTACTTGGACTGCAGTTCTTTCGTCTGTGGTCAGTCTCCAAGAAGAGCAGGTTCAGGCTCTCGTAAACAGCCTGTTATTAGTCCAGCCCACCCCTCTGTCGCCTGCAGGCTTGCGTGTGTGGGGGGGTGCACGCTAAAAGCTGGGAGTCGGGAGACCTGGATGATGGCGCAGTCACAAAAGTGTAGCTCAGCTCACCTCCCTCTCTTTGCAAGGAGCTTTGAGATCCTCAGCTAAGTCCTTCAGCATTGTTGGTTCGCAGACCTTTACGTGGGCTTGCAACAACCTGATGCATGCAGATAGATGGATTTCTGGCTGAAAAGAGTTTTTCATCTAAATGCTGCTTTACCTGTGCATCCCCTTGTGCATACACAGCTGAAAGCTGAGCTGCTGTTTCTGAACCACATCAGAAACTTATCTTCAATATGTGGTGTGACATTCTGACTTCTGGAGGGTGATGCTGGAGCGTGGCCATGGCTGTCGGCACNNTGCTGGACTACGTTCATAAGCTTGATTTGAAACTGGCATCTGCCATGAGTAGGTGTCGTTCTTGTGGGGTCTCTGTGGGAGCTCTCTCTGCTTATTCCAGAGGTGGATTTGGGCAGATTTTACTTTTCCCCTTTTACAGGGAGAGGTGAAGCTGAGAGAAGCAAAACTACTGCATTTTGAAGAGAAACAGAACCGTTTCCGATAGCTAGTATTCTTTATAGGTACACCTCTGCTTTGTGAATTAGAACTCCTTGTTCATATAAAAGTGCTAGAAATGTTCATTAAGAAGTATTTAGAAATGAATTAAACTACATGGCGCTAGCAGAAGCGTGTACGGTTTCTTCTTTTCACTCCGAGTCTGTGAAGATCTTGCACCTGCCTGTGCACCGTGTAGTGGTGTTGAGTGGAGATCCCAATCTCTCAGCCGGCAGTCAAGTTATAACCGCCAGAAACACTGCCTGTGCGAGGAAATGCAGTTTGGGGGCTGGGCGGGATGCTGGAATTCTGAGGGCTTTGTTTCAGATTTTTTTCTCTTAGCTATCTGACTCCATTTGGATAAGAATACCATAGGCTGTATCGTATTCTCCTGTATGAAAACCAAAATCCTCAAAAAGCCTTGTTGGATTTTCTTCTTCAGGTGTTTCCCACTCTGTACACGGCTGTTTATTACTATTTTAACAGGGATCCCTGGGGGATCACCCCATCACGTCGATACACCTCTGCTGCTGTGGCCAGAGATGGCTTGCCCTATAAACAGAGAGGGAAAGAGTGGTTATTCCTTTTTTTTTTTTTTTTACTGATAACGATGACTTTCTTCTAGCTTTTCTTTGCACAGGCATCTCACTCAGGCTTCCAATCCTATTGGAAAAGAACAAGCAGAGCCCTGTAATGTAGTGCTTAGATCGAGGGTAAATCTCTGCAGGCCAGTAATTATTCATTTTGCTGTTAGTGGGCAGAGCTGGGACCGGATTTGAAGAGGAGCAGTGGGGAGAGTGGGGAAGAGGCTGGTTACTAGGGTGTGTTTGCCTAAAGCAGCAAAAGGCCAAGCTGCCTTTACGACATGCCCGTGTTTATTTCATCGGATAATCATCTCTCTGCTTTTGCTCTGTTTCTTTTCCCAGGCTTTCCTGGGATCCCAGCCCAACCAAAACCATTTGCAGAGTGCAGGTAAGAACAAGAACTTGTTAATTCAGTCATCAGGCAGATTCTTTCCAGCAGTGGTGATCTGAGACCGTAGCTACAATGAGCCACTGCTACCTGGCATTCCTTCTTTCTTTCCATTGCTTCTTCAGTCTTTTCTCCCGCCTCAGTGTCGTCTGTTTATCCCGCTCCCCAAAATGGCCAGACTGCTTTCTTTTCTTCACATCTAATACTCTTGCAGTTCTCTATTCCTCCCACATGTTCTTTTCCTTTCATCTCTTTCTCTGCCTCAGTTTTTGTTTTTGCACGCTCACCTTTCCTCCACTCTGATAACTCCTGAGTTCTCACATGCCCCCTGCGAGGGTCCCAGCTGATGCCAAGCATGTGGTGTGTTTTCCAGACACCGACCTGTAACTGCTGCTTAGTTTTGTGCCTTGCAGTTCACCTTCAGCTGGCACTTACCCCACATGGGCTTGGCAGCGGCTAGAAGGCAAACGGCACGAGGCAAAGTTTCTTTGTACCCTTGCTGTTTGCCCCACGTGCCTTTACGGCAGAAGGGCTTTCGGAAAGTGCTGGCTTCTTGTTGTTTGTTCGATGAATAGAGCTGTAACTGTTACCCATTTTTGAGTCTGCGTTTCCTGTGTTAGGCACTCTAGAAAGCCCGCCCTCACACAGAATCTTGTTCTGGTTTCCCCCTTTCTTATTTAAGGATCTTGAATGGAGGGTTTTCTTCTTTTGTTAAAGACCATATTAAATTAATTGTTGGGGTTTATTTGCATGAGACTTTTCACACAAGCACTGGCCTGGAATGTTGGCACCTGCACATCTCCCTAAAATGGGCTCCCTTTCCCTTCATGTACATTGGCCGGGTTCACAGAAGCTGGGTGATATGGTGATGTGTGTAGGGAACATACATACAATGAAATACACTGTCATTTCCCACCTTGCTGCTTTACAGAATGAAATTACAGGTTATTTTAAACCCTTCTCAGTTTCAACCAATTCAGACAGGCAATTAATCTTCTAAAGAGCCTAGGATCAAATTTGAGAGAGCATCTTATTCCGATGCCAAAGCAGGTGGGGGAGGAAGCGGAGGCGTGTGTGCCAGGCTCAAGTGCTGCTTGAGTGAGTGAATACATCTTTTGAAATAACCGGTAATGGGAACCCGTTCGAACTGTCCAGGTCTGGGCCCAGAGCTAACACATTCCAGAGGTCTGCCTGGGCAGTTCCTGCCTTTCGGGTCAATTTGTGGTTGAGATACAGTGCGTATTGTAAACATTCTTCGAGCAACTGCCTTAAGGAGTGATAGAATTAAAACGAAGCGAGCGGTGAGCAAGGCTGCAGGCACGGGAGGTGTTTCGGGAGATCAGCTGGTATCTCTCATGTTGTCTGAGCCTCGGTGCGCAATGCCTTACGTGACGTGATGCTGACAGCTCCCTTCCCGTGCCCAGCGCCCGGCGTGTGTGGAGCCGGACCCCTGGGGTATTACAACGGCTCACTGGCGGTGACGGAGGCCGGGGCAGAGTGCCTCAGCTGGGCAGAGTTCCCCGATTACGTTCAGCAGTACCCAGACCGTGGCTTGGGGGACCACAACCACTGCAGGAACCCGGATGGGGGAACTACACCCTGGTGCTTCTACCGGCTCACGTCGGGGGCCGTCGGCTGGGCCAACTGCGACTGTAACCAAGGTACGGGCTGCGGCGCGTCCCCTGCCAGCACCCCAGCTGCGCTGCCGCTGGGTCTCGGACCAGAAACCTGTGCTTAACAGACCAGCAAGCAGCGGGTGGGACACCCTGTGAAAGAAGCACGTGCAATAACCGCCCCGAATTGTCGAAATAATTAGGACTAGAGGCCAGCCTGTGTGGGAGAAGAACGTCCGTTTATAGAAGGGGGTGGATTTAAGCTGCTGTAGCCATAATGCCTGTATAGATGTTTTTATTCTCATACAAGGAGACATTTTTTTCCCCCCACCGTTAACTTATGCCACTTTGCAAACAGTTTAAGTCATGTGGAAAACAACCCACTCCCGCTCCTTAAGTGTCTGTATCAAAGCTCTCCTCTGGTAATTACAGCAGTTCAAACAGAACAAGGAGAAGTCTTCTGTGGCTAGGCTGGTTAATCTTCTGTGGCAAGGGAGGTGATAGGCTTACTTCAAAATTCCTCGCAGTCCCAGCACAAGGACTGCTGCTTATTTGGGGCGTGCAAGGGAGCTGAGCTCTCAGTACCCCGGCTCCAGGGCAGCACTCTTCAAACTATTCTGTCTGCCCTGTCTTCTGGCCTTCCTCCCTTTTCCTGTATTTTGCAAAGCAGCCAAAACATTAGTTCAATAAATGAAATGACGTAGTCTTTTCCCTTGTCAGTGGAAGTGCTTGCAGAGATGACTTCATTAAAGGGAAGGATACAACGAGCATACTTGTGCTGCGTGCCTGCACTGAAGTACTACAGACAGAAGCATACCCTTCTCCCAGCACATAACTGAGCAAGAGATGTGCAGTGCAGTGGGAATTGAAAGGGCATTTACATAGGCACTTCCTTTTCTTAGAGGGATTAGAGAATTCACCTGCTGTTGCTGGACATCCAGCTGTAGCAGCAGTGGCTCTCGTAGGTGAGGTGACCGATGGAAAATAGATCAATGGAGCGTCATGGGAATTGGAGAGCCTGCCGTTTCCATACAGCTTTTCAAGGTGGCATGTAAAATCACCCCCATTTTGCAAAAGGAAGATCCTGGAGCTGTGGCAGAACCCAGGTTTCCTGCCGGTACTGCCACGGCTTTGAAGCGGACGTGGCACCAGCCATCCTTTCGAGCAGCCGTTGCTGGAACTGGGAAGGTGCCACGTCCCGCACTCCTGCCTACGAGTCACTCCAGTGGCAGCACCAGCAAAAGAAGGGTGAGAAAACCCAGGTGCAGTTCCAGTCCAAGACTTGCTGGTCTGAAACCTTCATCAGAAAATAGCAGCTTTTTCTTCCCCCCCCCCACCCCCCGTTTTGGAAGGTGCTGTGCGGCTGGCTGAAGATAGCAGTGTGGAGCTGTACTTCAGAGGACTCTGGGGCACCATCTGCGCCGACCACTGGACTGACTGGGATGCCAGTGTCGTCTGCAGGCAGCTAGGTCTCAGGTGGGAACCTCAGTCCGGTTGTGGGAGTTACACCCTCACATGGCCTTGGAAAGAACAGCCTCTGTGGTTACAGTCCCTCTGCCACAGGGTGTGGGCTGGAGGAAAGGAGTTTATTTTATGGGCTTGTTTCCCGCTTACCAGGGTCCTTTCCTACTGGTTTCTTTCTGTGGCTATGCCTAACCCCAAGCAGCATTTGCAAGGATTTTTGAAAGCAGTAGTTTCTGCTCAGTGCTCAAGGCTGCGCTGAGGGAGCTGTGAGACTGTGTCCCCCTTTTAGTATTACCAGCTGGAGTCACTGCAGCGATCTGTTAGAAATTTTGACAACAGGAACCTGCTTTGGGAATCTGGGATTTGGACCTGCAAACTTCCAAACACAGGGAGATAAGGCCCACAGAGGAGGAAGATGGTGGTTCTGATGCTTGGATGTTCCAGTCAGTTGAGGAGTCCGTTTATCACTCTCAAATGAGGGTGCCATTTCTGACCAGAACAACTCCTCTGCAAGAAGCAGGAGGGCAAAATGGGTTAGAAGTGATGGGAAGTGCTTTGTGCTTGCTTGGGCTTTCCCATTAGACTGTACATGGCCACTGCTTTATGCACTCTCACCTGGGCTCACTGGGATGTGAGATGCCACAACTGGGCTGGAGGGTCACAAGAACTGAGGGGACCTTGTGAGTCAAGCAGTGCTACAGCGTTTCATCGCTCTGTTGCTCTCTCTGTACCAGTGAGATCGGCACAGCTGGGAAGAAGACTCACCCCGGACCGTGGCCTGTTCCCCTGCACCTGCAGTCAGCGAACTGCCACGGGGATGAGAAAGCCCTGCTGCAGTGTGGCTACCGGGAAGCGGTGCCTGGAGCTTGTAACCAGGGCAGTGCCATGGTAACCTGTGTCCCTCCAGAAGGTAAATCTCCAGGGGAGGTTCCCTCCCTGATTCTGGCATCCGTGTTGCTGATAAGATGTAAAATCTGAGGTTGTGAAGCTGTGGAGAGCAAGTCATTGCAGCATATTCTTCTTTCACCTGCTATACAGGTGTTTCCCTTCCTTCCAGTGGAAAATTCTCCATCCTTTCCCAATCCCAGATACTCAGAGTGGGCACACTTCTGCAGTCACTGAAAGATGGCTGTTGCTTATGACCACCTCCTCTTTTTATCAAACTGTTTTTTTGTCTGCAGGCAGCAAAGTCCTGGTCACTGTAGCAGCCCATTAAAGAGCCATCCCTGGCCCAGCAGCACCCCACGCTCTGGGCTGCAATCACGGGTTCTTCTGGGGGGCTGAGAGGGGAGGATGCATTAGAGTGGGACGAGAGCATCCCAGGAGCTCCTCTGGCTGGTGACTGGTTCTACGCGTTGAGCTGCTGGGTGTGATTTGTCTCTGTCTTGTCCTGTTGTGCTCTTTTTCCCTTTCTTGAAGTGCAGGTGTAGGTGCCCCGCTGCGTTTAGTTGGGGGAAAGGAGAGCTTTGAAGGGCGAGTGGAGGTTTACCATGACGGCAAGTGGGGTACCATCTGTGACGACCAGTGGGACGACCGGGATGCTGAAGTCGTTTGTAGGCAGCTGGGACTCAGGTAATTTCCCTGCTGTACGTCATGGAGTGGTAATAGGGGTAGGCAAAATGAAGAACGTGGGAGCACGTCCCTTCGCTCTATTACCCGCCCTCTCTATAGGAGGTACACATAAACGCTGGGAAAGATAATTCCGGAGTGATCATCCCATAAAGGGATTTTGTACTCAATTCCTGTCAGTTGTGTGGGTTTATGCTGTGAAAAAAAGAGTTGGTACAGCCCTGTCTAAGGTTTGCTTGTGTTTGTCCCTGTTCATCATCTTCACACACGTGTCTAAATGCAAATCTTGGCCTTGGTGATAACTTGTCATGGTGATTTCCGTGTGTGAACTGCAGTTGTTTACTTGGTTAAGCTTAAACACCTCCGGTTTCACTGCCTGCCCTTACCCTCGTCAGTCAGCAAAGTGAGATAGCACACCGCGTTCTGCTGTGTGCCATTCAGCTATGAACATGGGAGCTGCCATGTATCGAGCGTTCTCTAAAATCGTGTTGGTGCGGACTTGCTTACGATAGATGATTCAAGCTGGAGATCCCTCAGACTGTGGGAGTTTTGCCTGTCACTGAGACGGAAACATCACTGTCCTCAGGACTCCCCGGGTGTCTGAACTGTTTATGTTGTTTTTTGTTATTTGTTGGAAGGTCTTGGTAAAAAACTTTCCAGGAAGGTATTTTGGTTAACAGTGGGCAACACCGCTGTGTCAGAAATACAGATTATCTATAGGAGGACGCTGGAGAGTCTGCAAGGCAGAATCTGAGCGCGCAAGACTGCGACCTTCCTTACTGAGCATATGTGTCTGTACCGTCTGCAGCGGGAACCCGAAAGCCTTGTCGTGGGCCCACTACGGGCGGGGAACTGGCCCAATCCTGCTGGATGAAGTAGAGTGCTCGGGCAATGAACTCTCGCTTGACCAGTGCAAGAAGAGCGACTGGGGACAGCAGAACTGTGACCACATTGAAGACGCTGGGGTCTCCTGTGACCCTTTCACAGGTGCGGATCTGCAGCTCTGTGCCAGTCGGGTGCGGCCGGTCGTGCTCCCACATGACGCGGCTTGCTTGGCAGATAACCCCCTGCTTCGGGGTCCCGCAGGGCTGCTGCCTCTGGCTGCCACAGGGCTGTGGAGGCAGAGAGCAGGCAGCAGGTGGGAACGGATTGGAGCCAGGCTCGGGGATGCTCCTGTGGCGTTCCACGAGTGCTGTGGAAAGGCTGAGCTGAATCCTGCCCTGACAGATGGGCACTCTTGGGAGCAATGAGTGCTTATTTTTTGAGGACCCGCAGCTATCTGTGTCTTTGGTTTCCTACACTCATGGGCTGCAAAGAGCCTTCAGCAGCGGGGCACGGGCTGTTTCGTTTCTCCTTGGCTGGGTGCTGATATTCCCTTCTCCCCCCCCCTTGCAGAGGGCACGGTCAGGCTGGCCGGCGGCCGCGGCCCCAACGAAGGCAGGGTGGAAGTGTATTACAATGGAGACTGGGGCACAGTGTGCGATGATGGCTGGACAGACCTCAGTGCCCAGGTGGTCTGCAGGCAGCTGGGCTTCAGGTAGGGTTGAGAGCGTGCATAGTGTCCGCGCTTCGTAATTTCAGGGATTAGATTCCAGCCCTCCTCACTGGGATAGGCTAGACCTGGATCCTACAGTGCTGTCTTGTTACCATTACACAACTTTATTCAGAAAAGATTAATAGGTATCCACATCTTTTCCCAGGGGGAAAAATAAAAGTCTTTATTATCTCTTGCCTCAGCCTGTTTCCAATGCAGGTGACAGGCTTGATACTGTCTTTATGAACCCCTCGCCAAAGCCAGAAAATTCTCTCACTGCTCCTTAAATTTGCAGGAGTATCGGCTAAGCGCTGCTACCCGCTCTGCTCTGTCAGCTAAACGATATCCCCCACCTGCCCTGTCAGCGAAACACGTCACCTGCTTCAGCAGCTGAACAAAGACCATCAGGGCAAAAAAAGAGGAGCATTAGGGATTTTCGTAATGCTTTTCTTTCAGCCCATTGCTGAGCTGTTGTCCCTTCAGCTGTGGTTTTGGGGAAGACTTAAAATCAGGGTACTCTAGTCTTGGAGCCAGTAAAGGGTGTTTTTTTGTGGAATTTTTAGTATGATTAGGGTATCCTTGTAAAATTTCAGCTTTATAGGCTGAAAAAAAAAGACTAAACTAAATTCTTCCCTTTGAGTTCAGCTGCATACTGCGTTTGTCGTCTTCTGTAGTACCTAAAAGTTAGCAGCTTTCCGCGTTCCAGTTCCAGGTAGCCGCTTCCTATGAAAGAAAGTAGAAATAATTAATTATGTTGATAGCTTTGATGCCTTCTGTGTTAGACACACTGCCAAATCGACGTACCTGGTGTCACGTCCGCAGAGCAGCCTCTGTGGAATAGCTGGCCCTCTGCGCTGCTCTGACTGCGCCTTCAGCCAGGCACTGGAAAGCGGACCGGAACGCCGAAGCTGGCGAGATGTGCAAGCTGCTTGGCTGCCACCCTGCAGTGGTTTAGCTCAGAGGGCCAACCAATACCACAGCGGAGCTCCGCAGGGGAGTTTCCCGTTGGGTCCGAGCTTAGGTCCCTCTGTGGCGTTAATGAGTTTTAACGAATCTCATGGTGTGTTCTGTTTCCTTCCTCTAGCGGTCCCGCGACCGTGGCCTCTGAAGGGGACTACGCTGCTGACCAAGGCTTTATCTTACTGGATGATGTGGCATGCGTGGGGACAGAGCTGTCCCTCCTGGACTGTCCCCACAGCAACTGGGGGCAGCACGACTGCTCGCATGCCGAGGACGTGGGAGTCCGCTGCTCGCCCGAGAGCAACATGGCCAGGGACGGCAGCCTGGGTAACTCCCCGCTTGCCCCGGGTGAGGAGGAAAGTGTCATCTGCTGGTCCGTTCCTTTGGAAGCTCTGGCAGATGTGGGTGACATCCCCGTGCCGTTGCAGCGAGGGGGCTGCTTTTTGAGGGGAGCCCTGGGCGCCTCGGGGCAAAGCCACAGCTCCAGCAGACATGCGGCCAGCCCTGCGGAGAGGCTGAAGCTGGGGAGAATGGTGGTGGCGGTCTCCAAACCAAGCCCGAGAGGCTGAGGAACGGTGGCTGCCTTAGCATGCCCTTGCTCACCGATGAGGTGCCGCAGCCCCATGTCTGTGGGAACACAGGACCCCTCTCCCTAGACCCTTTAGGAAGCTGCTGTAGTTATGTTAGTGTCACTTCGCCAAGGCAAGAGGACTTTGGATGCAAGGGGCTGTTGTGTGGAAATTTGCACTCTCTTGTGTGGATAGGGTGTTTTTAATTAAAATGGTGAATGTATTTCAAGTTAGCAGAATTTCCTTGTTTATCTGAGGCCTGATACTCTCCACTTTCCCTGCTGCAGGAGACTTTCCAGTTTGTCAGACCTTTTTTATTGAAATAGCATCAAACATTTTCATTTTTCCTGGATGTAGAACTCCTCTTGCCTAGAAGAACATAATAGTTTTATAGTTTAATGGAACTATTTCCAAGGCATGTTTAAGCTTGTTCGCTCTTGGCTCGGGAGTTAATAACTTTCCTTCTGTGCTTGTTCTCTTTACTCAGCTTTCAGAATATGATCCACTAATGATTTCCAGTGTGTATTAAATAAATTAGTATCTATGTAGTCTTCTGATGCAGCACAGAGGTGAAATATGGGATATAGTCTTCGTATAGAAATGCTCCTTTTTTTTCTTTTATTCTAAGCTTACTGATATCTCTGATTCATCGTTTCCTATAGAACGCAAGCTCTGAGCACCTCACACTCCCTGGTGCTTTTGCTGGCGGTGACACGTGCGTTTTTTGCTGCAGGGCCTCCTGTGCGGCTGGTGGATGGAGAAAGCCCCAAGGAGGGGCGGGTGGAGGTATTCCTCCATGGGCAGTGGGGCAGCGTCTGTGATGGTGGCTGGACAGACAGAGACGCTGCTGTGGTTTGCAGGCAGCTGGGCTTCGGGTAAGAGCTCTGGTACCTGCTCCTGAGAGACAGAAGCAGCTCTCGGGGGGATCACTTCTTTCTGGACCTGTTTCTGGGGGCTTTGTTTCGTAGTTTTGGCACACCTGCATGTTCTTGAGTGAGCAGGGGCTTATTCTCACGGTGCCTTCAGCAAGCGCTGTACTACTGTCTGCGAGTGGAGTGACACAGAAACATTATTTCTCTTAAAATGTGCTGGTGCGTCAGGTTCACCCGCCTCCTGCTTACTGCAGATTCGCCACCCTCTCTCTAATTGCAGTGGTACAGCAAAAGCCAGGGCAATGGCTTATTTTGGCGAAGGCCATGGGCCCATCCACCTGGACAACGTGGAATGCAGCGGCACAGAGCACACCCTGGGGCAGTGTGTCAGGCCCAACGCTGGGATTCACAGCTGCTGGCACAGTGAAGATGCTGGTGTGATCTGTGACTATGTGGAAGAGAAGGTCCAAGACATCAGAACAGGTAACGTGCCCATTTCTTCTGTGCAGATATCTGAAGCTCCAGTGGTAGGATCTCTGCATGCTTTCATGCTTTTTCCCTGTGGTTCTCTTCTTTGGCTGAAACTTTACCTACAAAATAAGCATGTCCCATCCTGCACTCCACTTTTTTCCTTGTTTTCATTGTCTCTGATTAGGAGCACAGGGTGCTCCAGACTGGTCTGAGGAGCTCCACCCATGTCAGACCTTTGAGCCTGAAGAACTTGCCCACAGCCAAGTCACTGCACCCTTCCTTAGAGCAGTAACCATGAGCAAACTTTGGGTTTTAGAGCACTGAGGAAATAGCTGTAGAGATCCCATTCCTGACGTAAGACTACAGATACTGGAGGTAACCATCTCCGCCAAAACCGAGGAAACCTATGGGGTCAGATCTTCTATGGATTCCATACAGCACAGTGCGGTCCACTGCCATGAGGATTAACGCCCTCGGGGAAGGGGAATGGTAGTAGGCGCTGCGAGAGCGATTGTGCGTACTTAAGCCGAAGGTATCTACCCAGCTGCTCTAACTTCTCTGTGCAGGTCCAGAGTCTGGTGTGTGCGGGATGCGCCTGCTTCACCGTCGCAAGAAAAGGATCATAGGTGGAAACAAGTCTCTCAGGTACTACCCCATAATTGCTGGGAAAACCAGAACTGATTCCAGCTCTCCTACAGGCTCTGGAAATAGCCTGGCAAATGCTGAATACACATTGTCACTGGTGATTTTTGAACTTGATTTGAACCAGTCTAGGGAAGAATGCATGCCAGCTGAACCCAAATGGGGCAGAGTGGATGGGAAAAGAGGAAAACAGCTCCTCTGGATGTGATGCCTGTTATACCTCTGTTTCTTCTTCAGAGGCAGTTGGCCATGGCAGGCCTCACTACGGTTGAAGGGTTTTCGCCGAGATACTCGACTGCTGTGCGGAGCAACACTGATCAGCAGCTGCTGGGTGGTGACTGCAGCCCACTGCTTCAAAAGGTGCATTTGTGAGAGGGGAGCCCCGAGGGTTACTCCATGATGAACAAGATAACCTCATACAAGGTCATCCTCCCAGCCCGGTGGAACGACATCAGCAAAGTTTCTAAACCAAGACCAAGGTTATGGTATCTGGGAGCTTGACTCAATATAGGCTTGCTTTATCCTTCACTGCTTACCCCCGCCCTCTTAACTCGGAGGCTTTACAACTTAAAGGGAACCAGCACTTTGCCATTCTTCAGCGCTTTAAGGAACTGTGAATACAAGGTCACACGCCTGTTGCAACCGCTGTGGCAGTTTTTTATAGGAAACTGTACTGTAGCGGTAATTTATAGAAAAAAAAAAAGTCTTGTACATGGTAAATAGTGATTTGGGACACCCACTGACTGCAAGAGCCAGCGTTATCACATCTGCTAGAGGTCCCACAGCCCTGTAGCTGGCAGTATTCTATCGGTCTGTGAGGTTTTTCCCTCTTAGTAGGGGCATCAAGATCCTGAGTCTCTTTTTTTTCTCCAGATTTGGTGTTGATGTGCGTCGCTACCTGCTGCGGGTGGGCGATTACCACACAGGCGTGAAGGACGAGTTTGAGCGGGAGTTGCCCGTGGAGCGGATCGTCCTGCATAGGAACTACTGGGCGGGCAGCAATGATAACGACATCGCCCTGGTCCGGGTGCGGGGCAGAGAGGGGCACTGCCTCTCCTTTAATCGCCACGTTCTGCCTGTCTGCCTGCCCGACAGGAAAGAGAAGGCGGACGTCGACAGGCGAGCCTGCATCATCTCCGGCTGGGGAGACACAGGTAAGAGACGGGGCTTTGGGGGCCAAGAAGGGTGGGGGAGTCTGGGTTCAGGAGCCTACATGGGCCATTAATTTACGTCTGTGCAACTCAAGGCCGTGAGCTTACTGTTCCTACTGTCTGCGCCAGCACTGTGCCGTTGTGTTTTCTTCTGATTTTGAGGCTTCTTGAGCCTGCCCATGGCGGAAGCTGTGGGAGAGAGCAGTGCTGCCATGTGGCCATGGTCCTCACCTCCTCCTACACGTGTTTGCCCACAGCAGACCCCTTAGGCAGCATGGGAGGCCCTGTGTTTCCATGACCTCCTGCCTTCTTTGTGACACTGTAGTAGTGAAGTGGGGGCTTGGAGGTGGAGGGGATGTGTCTCAGACTACCTTGCTCCGTCTCCCCAGGTGTTGCTGCAGGGACAGTTGGGCTCTGAGGCTGGTTTCTGCACTAGGTTCGAGACAGCCTGTGCCTGTCCTCTTGCAAGCACATCACTATGAGCCTCCTCGGTAACAGGGAGCAGGGAATATTCTAGAAAGTATTAAATACTTATCACACTCTGAAGGCGATGTTTTAAAACACTGGGCTTGGTGGAGTCCTGACATGCATGCATTAGCAAGGTCTGGAAACAGCTCTGAACTCTAAACACAGCTTTACAACCGGCTGTCCAGTTCCTCCCCCATTTGGGGCTCAGAGATGCGATGCAGGGCTTGGTGCAAGGACACCTTTCTGGGGCTGCTGGGGCTGGAGCAAAGCCACGCGTTCAGAGAGACTTGCTGCCAAAAGGCAGAAAGCCCCCAGGAGCTTGTCTGTTGGTTTTGGACTTACCCATCCTTCCCAGCTGTTTCCCTAGCTGATACCAAAGTGTTTTACTGCAAATACACATTTGCCTTTGGAGCCCACTGCTCCACGTGTCTCTCTGGGGTGTCTGGAGAGGATCAAGGAGCAACTTGGCGTGTAACTCCCTCAAGCCGTGCTGGGGCTTAATGGCTAGAATCCTTCCCATGCACCAGACCCGGCCCTCCCAGCGAGAGGTGCGGTTACCTGCTACCCGGTGAACTTACCGCACACCTCGGGCACAGAAAGGTCATACTGTAATCCAGCACGGGAACCTCATGGTCTGAGCAAGTCTGGGGTAACAGAGGGAGCTGAGCAAGCAGAGGCAAGTCTAGCCAAAGACGGAGTGAGCTGCCTTTGAATAATGTTTGGATGCCTCTGAAACATCTTCCAAAACTTCTCTGAGGACTGAGCACTTTACAAATATTACTGCCCCTGAGAAAACGCTGTCCTTGTCTTACAGAGGAGGAAATGGAGGCTCAGAGAGGTGAAACAAATTGAACAAGGTTCAGGTTAGTTGTTGGCAGAACCAGGAGTAAGACTCATCCTTTGATCTAACCTCTTTCTCCAACCTCTTCCCCGTTTCTTTGATCTTACAGCTCTTTTTTGTGGTCTGGCTTGGCAGCACTGTTTTCTGAAGCTCTGGTGGTTCAGAGGTGCTGAGCTTGGCCTATTTCTGTGCCGCAGTCTTGATGTGAAATGTAGAAATACCTGGTTTTGTGCGGAGCACCGTTGCTCTCGGTCGCTGCTGTTGTCTGTAGGTGAATTGGTCTGGCTGTTCTGTTCCGTTCCAGGGAAGTCCTATTCGAGAACCCTGCTGCAGGGGGTCGTGCCTCTTCTCCCAAGGGAAGACTGCGAGGTCCGCTACGGGCAGAAGTTCACCAACCGCATGATTTGTGCGGGGAACCTCTCTGAGGACAAACGGGTGGACAGCTGCCAAGGGGACAGCGGAGGGCCGCTCACGTGCCAGAGCTCGAGCGGGCGCTGGATCATTTTGGGGATCACTTCCTGGGGTTATGGCTGCGGTCGGAAGGACTCCCCCGGTGTCTACACAAAGGTCAGCAAATACGTACCCTGGATCAAGAAAGTGACCAAGCTACAATGAGAACCTCTGAGCTCCAGGAACTTCGAGACATGGTCCTTTTGCCCTGCAGCAGCAGGAGTCTGTGGCTTCTGGCCTGTGACTGAGTGGTGGAGATTTATTTTGTCATTGGACACTGGGAAAAGACTTTAACGTAGAACTGGGAGAAAACCAGTTATGGCTGATTCATGTGGTTTCACTGTAGTCCATAATCTCTGAGCAGAGCAAGCACGTGCACGCCGGTAAGAATAATATGGCTACGTTGCTCTGACTATCTGAGTCCTGTAACGCAATCACGCTTGGTCCTTTGCCCTGGCGCCCAGAAATAGTAGCAGTGGGGAGATGCCTGCCTCTGTAAATCTATTCCTGGTTTTGCACGGTTGCACACTTGAAAAACGCTGCGAGGAAAGGTGGGATGCCTGGAAGGTGGCACCGGGCTCTGGCGTAGTGGAAATCTTCAGATCTTTTTTTGGTAACAGCTCTCTTCTGTTCCGGGCATCGGAAGATTTGACCTGAGCTGAGGAACAGGCCAACAGCGGGGGCTTTCTCCTTCCCTGCTCTGTCTCTAGGGGGAAGCTCTTCCCTTCTGAGCGGTAGGTCTGCTCCCATATGATCCCCTCGAAGTGTCTGTCACTGCTAAGAGATGCTCGTCCCTCCTGCTGTACTCCTCTGTCACACATTTCCAGCTGCCAGATGCTATGGTTTTATTGCTGCTTTCTCAATATAGTGGTTCTTTTGTGTTTGGTTTTGTTTGGGGTTTTTTTCCTTAAAGCAAGGTGTGGAGTCACGATTTAACAGTGCTGCGGGCACTTTATCTTGGTACCTTATTCACCGTAGTTATTAGCAGCCCTTTCTTTGTGATGTTAGTCTTTAATATCTCTATGTTCACAGTTCCCCCGTGAAACATGGAAATACTCCCAGGCTAGAGACACACAAAAAACACAGGGAGTGAGTTATGTGCTTGAGGGGTGGAGCAGTAAGTGTGCTGCAAAGCAGCTTCCCGCTCTCCCAAAGGGTGTCCTGTTCTTGCAGCCCTGGACTATGCTTCCTCCCTTCTCTTCTTCGCACCATTTCTCTGTGCATTCCTCTCAGTGGGAGTAAACTGACTTAACTGGAGGGTACATGAGCAGTGCCATCAAGGTGTGGTCCTCAGCCTGAACAGAAATAATGCTGAGAGAAAGCAGAGGTTGTTGAACACTTCAGTTTCTTCCTTCCCTCTCATCCAAACGAATGAACAGTTTCCTCTTAGGCCTTAATTACTTTTGCAAGTTAAGCTATTATTCCTGAGTAGGTAGAAAAATATAAAAATCGATGGAAGGGCGAAGTGCACGAACAGCTGTGCAGTGCAGAGCAGTGTGTTCTTGCTGTGCGCAGTACGAGCTGGAGAGAAGACCGGTCTGCTGAGGAGCAGGGGCAGTGAGCTTCGGTGCGTGACCAGGGACCTGAATGTGGAGTGACACTGCAGGATGGGGCACGTGGAACTTGTGCCAGAGGTGCACGGTTGGGGTTCGCTCCTGCGCTGTGGGGTGGGCACTGCCTGGGTCGGGCACTGACCTGGCAGGGCTGCACTCAAGGCGCCGAGGTGGTCAGTACCAAGATACCACCAAGAACAGGAGACTGAGCACAGCCTGCGGATTGGCGATGTCACGTTACAGGGCATGTGGTGACAGAGTCCTAGAAATTGCCTTGGATTCAATAAGTAGTGATTGCATAAAGCTGGCCTGGCGAGGTGGCTGGTTTTTGTGTTTGAACGCTAAACTAAACAGTTCCATTTACCCCCTCCAGGGATTATAAAACAGTTGGGTTACCAACGCTGCAATGGACTGTTTAAAGACCCTGCTTGGAAACTCTGTTTTAAAAAAGAACTGTAGGGACCTTTAAAACATGCAGTGTCAGAATCCCTGCAAACTGGCCTTTGAGACATCACATCTATCAGTGCCTCTTCTGGAGGGGCTGGGGGTCCACAGCACAGCCTGTGCCGACAGCCTGTGTACAGTGCCAGGCTCGGTCCGTCGGCAGCACCGCGCCTGGCCCCGCGCTGGCTGGGTCGTCCGGCGGCAGAGAGTGCCCGAGACACACGCTGCAGACTGCTCCTTACCTCCCAGGAATTAAAATGACGGAAGGACCGAGGGCAGCGATGTTACAGACCTCTGGTCTCGCAGGGGATTAAGTGCCAGGTTCTACACTGGCAGCAACAGTACCTGTCTGGGAAACACAGAGGGATTTGGTTTTTGCCTTCAGCCTTCCCCAAGCCAGCACGCTACAGAAGCTCAGATGGAGTTTCTGTGCCTTGGGTGCTGTCGCATCACTAGTTTAACCTGGTTTGATCTTCCAGCTTTTACCCATAACCCCAACAGGAACAGAAACACCGAAAGGGTTGAAACTATGAGGTTATTTCCCTAAGCCTAATTAACTGGTTGCCATTCAGGAATTAGAATAAATTACCGCGTAACATGAGTGAGACACAGGCCTGGCATTGTCTTCTGAAATTCCCGTGTTCTAGGTCAAAATGTTTCTTTCTCCTAGATCTTGTTGCCGTGAAAGCTGTCAGAATCCTTGTAACTAACATCCCCGAGTCCTGCGTGAGCCAGGAGGAGGGAGGGAAGTAGCCGAGCTCCTTCGCCTACTTTTACGCCTTGCTGTTACTGTCGGCACCCCTGCCAATACCCTCCTCAATTGTCCCAGCCTGTTTCAGAGAACCATTGTTGCTCTTTGCTGTGTAAACTGGGACTGTGGCCCCAGCCAAACTGGTGTGCTTTGCCGCTGAGGCTAACTGGAACTGCCAGGGTGGACGAGTGGCCCTAGGACCGTATTTAGTCCCTAACGTTGGCCAGCAGCAGATGTTTCAAAGGACAGTACATGCAAGTTTGTACTGAACAAGTTTTAACAACCTTTTCTTTCAGCGAATTTTGTTCTTGGCCCATTTAAATTAATTTTACTTGCATTACTATTATTATAATTAAAAACAGAAGCACGAATACTTGGTCCTCTAGGTGTTGTACACATACTACGCACTATCCAGCCTTTATCTTCCATATAAATGTTTAATCCCTTATTTAATCCAGCTAAGCTCTCAGCCTCAATATTTTCTGGCAATGAGAACCAATATAATTTTATTGTCCACAGCACATAATTTCTTTTTATGCTTCCTGAATTAATTGCCTTTTGTTTTCGTTGAATCCCATCTGTCCTTTTGTTCTCAGCTGTGAGAGGGAACAAGGGCCCTGGCTTCCTATTCTCTCTTGTCCATTGCTGTAGCGATAGTCCCTTTATCTACAGCTGTGGCTTCGGACTCTCTCTTCAACCCGAACCGTCTCGGCATCTGATAACGTGCTAGCTGTCTCTCCACGTCTTCTCCTTCTGCTGGATCTTTCAGCTTGGATAACCAGAATTGAATGCAGTTTGCCAGGAGAGGCTGTGCCATCTGCTGATTATTTTCAGTATTATTTTCTATAGTAGGCAACGCTGTAAGCGATTTCAGTCCTGTAGGTACATTATGTATGTATGCTGATGCTAGCTGTAAACTTGCTAGTGTGGTCTTGGTGGCAGCCTAGCTATGACGAGATGAAAACTCGTCAAGGTTGGTTCCCCCTGTGTCTCAGGCCGGTGCAGCAGCCCCTCTCAGCTTGGAGCCGTTGCTGCAGGGATGTCCGGGCAGCGTAATGCAGCTCTGGGCAGGGAACGTCCAAATAGCTGCGTAGACCTGTGCTGGGCTGACGTGCCTGGAGGCTGATCCAGCCCTCCTTTGCAGCATCAGTTCGTTGGGTAAGGCTAGTGCACGCACGCTATGTCCAGGAGCTGAGAGCTCAATCACTGCTGCTGGTGGCTGCACGGTGCCCCGTGGACGCTGTGAGACGAGTTCCCACAGCAGCGCGGCACACGCTGGTTACGTGAGAGAGGGACTGTCACTGTGACTTGAGTGGGAGCGTTGGCAGGGTAGACACGTGGCTGTGGTAAGGGTCTGAGGAGCAAGTGTTAGTGCTCCAGCTATCCCTCTTTGAGGCTTTGGCCAGCTGAAGCTGGATTAAAGATTTATCCTTTTCCTGTAGCTGAGCACTGTTCTGATGGTTTCTATAAATTATGTTCTAGGCTGTAATTAATCAGGCAGCTGTTTATTAACATGGACAGGATGCCGATTACCCTTGTAATCCTTGTACCATTGTAGCAGATAATAACAGATCAGTTCCTCAAAGGCATTAGCGGAGGCATTGGTGAGCAACCAGGAACATAACTATTTGCTGTCTCAGGGGTCACGGAGGTGGGCCCACCCTTTGTCTGCCTGCCTTCCTTTCTGAACCCAATATGCCAAAATCTCTTCACCCCCCCAAAAAAAAGCCGCTGTGATCCATCAACCACTCAAAGACAGATTTTTATGCGCGTATTCAGCAATCAGGTGAAAGCTTTTGAGTGATGAATTGCACTGTGGTATTTAACACCATCTTTATAGAGGTGCTGGGAGCTTCTCGCGGCCTGAGGGACCAGAACGGCCCTTGTAGATAACCAACTTGGGACCGCTCCTTGTGGAACGAGGCACTGTGACCTGGACTAATGCACATCTCGTGGGCTATATTTTTCTGTGTTGAGAAAAGTACTCAATTCCCCATATCAAGGGGAAACACTCGCTTGTGTAGTAGCCCATTCAGTCCTGTTAAAATCCCTTTCTACAAAGCAGAGGCTGAGTACCTCTGAAATCAGTCAAGTGCCAAAACTGTCATGTGCCCTGGGTCAACACCAACAGCTCACAAGGTATGCTAATAAATGGATTATACTGTGACTGTGTGGGGCTCTGTCTTATTTTTAATAAAAGAACCTGTTCCAAGGGCAAGTTTTAGGATTTTTTTCAGCACTGAATTAAGCTAATTAAATTTCTGTATTAGTGTTATTTTTAGAGCAGCTTTAACGTGCTAAAGCATGTTACAAAGTCAGCATCTTGTTAGCTACCTTTACAAAGCAGTGCAACAGTTCTTCAAATGCCACGTTTTGTGGCCGTGTGGAGCAGGTGGGGGTATCTGCAGATCAACTCATCACACGTAAAACTTAAAACGATTTGATACATCAGCTTCATAAATTGTTGTTATGGTTGATCTTTCTATACTACCTTCAAACAAACTTCTTCAGCTTGATTTAGTCTCAGTCTAGGATTCACGTGTCGCCACTCTACGAATCAAAGCCAACCTCTGGAAAAGTGGAAGCGGGAGGAGGGAAAGGCAGTCTGAATGAGACACAGACGGAAGAATACTCTTCTCCCCGCTGCCCCCACTGCTGAAATCTGCATTGCTGTATAAAACATCTGGTTTGAAAACTAGCTCCTTGCAGTGCCACTGCTGCTGCACTGACCTTCCCGAGTCATTAGGGATAGATGAGGCTGGGTGTAGCTGATGCCAGCAGCCTCCAACCATTAGAGCGTGTACTGACTCTGTCCTGCTGTTGGGAGCTGATGTGCACTTACTGAAGAAAGAGCTGCTCGTGGTTAACACCACCCTCGCTTCATGTCTGCCTTTGGGGTTTCCGATACCTACCTACATTTCCTCCTTGCCTTGTGTAGAACTGCGAGCTCATGGCTGAGGTTTTGTGAGAATGGATGGCATGTGTATCAGCGGCGGGGAAGCGGGCATTTCAGATGGCCTTCCACGCATCAGCGGGCAGCGTTTCACCAGGTCACTTCTCCAACACTGCCGTAGTCGCTGCCTGGGAAAGAAGCAAAGTCAAAACTGTGGTTAAGGTTACAAGACTGTCAAGTCTCGTGTTTCGTATTGAAGCACTTGACTGCTGCCTTCATGCGGGGAAATGCTTGGGAGGAGTGTACGGCATGAGCTTACTTGGTTCAGATTGCCAGCTGTAGGATGGCTGGCTTCGGATTTTGAAACTGGACTGTGAATCAGGAGGAAGCTGGGCTTTATTTCATGCAGTTTTGTAACTAGGATAGCTACCCCATTCATTGGGAGAGAGGAAGGCGGGCATTCAGGTATCGCCACTGACACTGAAAAAATCCTGACTTGGGCACAATTTCCTCCTTCTGATGGTGGAAGAGAGTGCACTGCTTGGAGACCCTCGGGCTGCGGGGCTGGGTGCGGTGCCCCCCATAACTGGCACGTCTAAAGCAGGTACCCAGCATTGGTAGGAGGTTTCTACGGGATTGTGTTTATGCGCAGAAGTGGAAAGAGGAAATAGAGCCAGCAAAATGGATCTTTAAGTACACGGATGATCCGGCTAGAGTCATTTATGTTTAGAAAAACTCCTGGATTTAAGAGGTGCTGATGGAGGACAGAAGTAGGACAAACAAATTCAAACAAATTGGTGAAACCCTGGTGCACCACTTCACCTTGGCCTTCCTGCCAGCAATGAAAGGCACCTTTCTCTTCACAGATTTTCAACAGGAGTCTGTCTCTTGAAGGGGAGAAACAACTGCTTTGGAGCAGCTTTACCAAAAAGAAGGTCTGAGGCTGTGCTGCTCTGATGGCAGCCAAGCAAAAGGCCTTGTTTCTTCTGTTTATATCTGCGCTGGCCTTCGTACAGACACCAGGGCAGCCATGGCTCAAAGGGCTGAGCTGGAAACAGGCGCAGCTCCATGCCAGGCTCACGTTCAGTTGCTGCCCAACAGAAGAAACACAGGGGCAGGAGTTAAAACTGCAGGAATGAATTAATTAAATTAATCCTGCTGGGAAGCGTGGGCCGAGCATGTTGAGGTTCCCAGCCCACGCCAGCCCTGGGGCTCGGGAGCTGGCAGCAGGTATCAGTCAGAGGCTTCCACGAGAAGAGGTCACACAGCGGCTTGCTGTCACATTTGCCTGGACAGTGGGTCCTCCTCACTGTGAAGACAGGGAGTGGGGGAGAGATTTGTTGTGGCAATGTAACTGGACAGCTCAGCTGAAACCAATTCAGAGGTCTATAGTTCTCTGTTACTTCCTTCTCAAAAGCAGAACAAATCGCCTTCAAACAGCAACAAAATCCTCTTCTTTGCAGTTTAACTAATCTGCTCTGCTTAAAACTGAGCTGTATGCAAAGAAGAAAATGTGTTTCTAAATGTTAGTTCCTTTCTTATTATTTTCCCTCTCCCTGCCTGCGTGTACAGGCTTGCTGGAGATAAAGTAGGACCACAACCTCTGACGGTGGGACGAAGACCTGTTTAAGAGTGGACAAGCGTAGCGTACAGCCTACTGAACGCTCTGTGTTTGTAGACCCAGTAACCACACGCACCGGAGGAAATCTCCTTTCCATCAGGTTTGCCGTTGCGTTGTGCCTAGCAAGACCACGAAGGAGATCCTGCGATTCAGCACAACTGTACCGAGGTCTCAGCAGAAACGCTGTTAACTCCCCAGATATTTAAACCACAGCTAGGTTGATTGAGACTTGAGAAATCTTTATTGTCCTATCAGGCTCATCTTCGCAGCGACACAGGTTTAACAATTTGCTTACAGCGATGCAGCTTCATTGTCGCCCCTCGGGGGATGTGCTGTCTGGAGCCGATGCCTCTGTTCAGCCGAGGCGGGAGCAGCCACGCACAAGGTGCCGGCAGAAATAAGCAAAGCGTGTGCCGCTACTCACTAAATTCCTACTCCTATTACATTTGACCTCCCTGAATAATTACAGGCTGCTAGATTCAGCACCAAATGTGATGACAGAATTACACAAATCTACTTTTCTTCCTCCAAGAAGACATGGGAAATTACCTTGGGAAATGCATTAAAGTTTTGGATGGTGAGTTTTACGGGAATTTGTCACAGCATTTTGCAGGCACGTGGCTGAAAATGATGATCTGCCTAAAGAAGCTAGCAGGCTCTGAGTCGGCCCACAAAACAAGCCGCTGTCAGTACCTGCGAAGGGCTGGTCACCTGCCTGGAGATGTGAGCTGTAAATAGCAGCAGCGGATTTAATCGGGGAATCCCTGAGTCTCCTGAAGAGGGAGGGTCCTGTTCAAAGAGCTTCCTTCCTGAATGCATCAGGGCCCTGAGATCTGCAGGTAAAATAGAGTGAGGTGAACACTCTTTACCTGTAAGCATCCAGATAATTTTAAGGATCGACTGATTTGTTTTCGCAGAGCACCCCGCCATAGGTCCTACTTGCTCAAGAAAGTAGGTCTAGGAGAGAAAAAAAAGGTAAAATCTTTTCTCCCTCACTTCTTACAGAAACAGAAGAGTGACGGGGAGGTGTTACCTCCGAATGTAGCAGCCCAGGGAATTTTCTGTCATCGTGACACGCATAATGTTTTGTTAACGTCTCCTCTTTTCTTACATGAAAGAGGCCAGTTAAGCTCAGAAAGCACTGACCCTTACCCCGCTCACGAGCACAAAACTTGTAAAGTTCTGTTTTCTGAAATGGGGAGCTGGTGTGGCGTTGTTGCAACCACGCTTTTAGTAAGAGAGAACCTTACGCTGAATCGACAATTCAGTTGACAATGGAGCCTCCCACGGGATTCTGATGGGAGGTAGCATTAATTAAATTTTAAAAATAAAAACCTGACATCCCTAACTCTGCGGTTAGATCATTTTTCTGAGGAAAGGCTGTGCAGAACACATAGTCTATTTTACTGTCCATATGATATTGTACAGTGTTGTTCTTGCACTTCAGAATCACCTTTTCCTAGCAATCTGTGATTCCTATATTTAAGTGCTAAGGTGTCTAATCCTTATATTTTGAAAGACTGAAGTGCTGAGAGGCAGCTATGGTGCAAATTTTGTTATGGCCAGTTTTATCCGAAGGAGCAGGGTTCAGAGCATGTAGAAAGCTTCCTCTCCTGAAGACAGGAGAAGCATGTAAATACAGCAGGGCAAGGTACCTCCGAGTTCGCTGGATTACTTCACTTAGCCTTCAAGATCTGCTTACAGATACTGCAGAACAGCATATGTTAGTCTTGACATGAACGAACAGACCTCCTCCATCTCCCTAACAGCGATCCCTTCCTTACCAACTGACTGTACCCTCACCGGCAAACGCAGAAGCCTGACTTCTACACCAGCAGCGCGCTGAGAGTCAGCTACTGCAGCACTTGGCATCTTTTTTTCTGTTATTATTGTTTTTGATTTCTAAAGCTGTAGAGAAGGAATGTCATATTTAGAAACTTTGCTGGATTATTTTTTGGCAGACTGAAAATAAGCCAAGGAACCTATGCTTTGCTTAATGCCTGCATCAGAAGAGGCTTCTCAGAGTATTTAAGAAGCTTTCAAGTATATAACATTGCTAGTTAGCGTAATAGCACTCTCTGGACAAACTCAGTTATCAATTGCTGCCTTTCCGTAAATGGGGGATCAAAAGAATTTCACAATCTTTTCACCTTAGCTGAGGAAATTTCCAAATGTGGTATCAGCTGGAAAAAAGAGGACTTGCAGCGTCACAGTTGTTTTCTTTCCCCTCTGAGGAATGAAGAACGTCCCTTTCCAGTTCCTTTTAGCTGGATGCTGCTCCTTTATCTGTGAATTTAGAGCGCGCATTAGAGCCCGCCGGACTGTCAGCTTTGGTAATGGCAGAAGAAAGAACAAAGTGTGAAAAAGAAAACAAACGCTCCTGCAGGTTACTGTGAAAGAAAGAGGAAAATATACTTGTAGCCTGTGAAATGCAAGAGGCCAGGCAAAATAGGCTCAGTAATCCTTGCAGGCGCTATTATCCGTAAGACGCACCTTACGCTTTCTGAAGAGTAGTAGTTATGCTCATACATGAGGTCGTAGCCATAATTGTTGTCTCCTGCTTTATAGCAATAATTCCAACAGCTGTGGCAAAGTGTTCTCCTGCTGATTCCATTTTCCAGGTAAGTACGTATGTACCAGTGACTCATCTCGCAAACAGTGAATTCACTTTTGAATAAGGCTTTAATATCAGGCATATGTTCATATTCTATAAGATTCTGAAGAGACAGCCTTGGACACCACCAGTTCAAAGTCTCCTGTGGAAAGGATTAGCCAAAGACTGGAAACTGCCCAATCCAAATGGAGGAAACTTGTTTTCCAGAGCTTGTGATTCCTCAGGGCAGCTTTGCTTTCAGCTTCCCAGCATCCAGCGTCTGGGAAAGCTTCGTGCGTCTTGCACAGCCACTTGTCTAGCCGGAAGCAGAGCAAGGGGAAACGAGCCGTGTGCTGTCCCCTCTTCCGTGCTAAAGCAGTATTTGCTCCATCTGTTCTGCAGGTCCAGAGTTTTGAAATAAAAAACGACGGATGGTTGGTGAGATTTCTTTGAGGATGTATGACATCTATTTTTAACAGTGATCGGTAAATCATGAAACAGTGATCTTCTAGGAGGAACAGGAACTGAACAGACAGGAATTATCTGCAGCTTGCCACAGTGTCAGAGTGCCAGAGCATGAGGAACTACTCTGCTGCACATCCAATGTATCACTTAGACACAAAGCCACATGTGTGCTTTAAAAGTTTGCCTTTGCTTGCCATTTCTGAGTGCAATTACTGCACGTGAAAAGGCAATGAAACCTTTGCCGCATCAGAATGTAGCTGAACAGCTGGGTCCCCCTGCAGCAGCAACGATCAAATCTCTGGAGTGCTTTATTTCGTTACCGAGTCTGTGCTAGAGTCAAGCCATAGCAAGGATGCGTTTTACTTTCCATGCAATCAGAAATAAAACCGTGCTAGATACGACTTGTAGAGCACCACAGGACTCGCCAGTGAAAACTGGGCGCTTCTGGGGTGCAGCGCAGGCTCTCTTTGGCTTTTAGTCCCCAGTGAGAGCTGAAGACAGGAAACCAATATAAATGTTGCAATTCTGCTTCAGGGTATGCGCGAGCGCTCGTCTCTCTCATACGAAATGCCGCATGCCAAAAATTGTGTATAA
>Ga0065711_1003788_pt1 | contig 32568 bp, 16 predicted proteins | sample Hoacrofraction12_FD_59098 | JGI IMG/M metagenome (GOLD analysis project Ga0065711, IMG submission 59098) | Hoatzin crop microbial communities from Cojedes, Venezuela - Epithelial fraction 12 v2 (version 2) | ecosystem: Host-associated > Birds > Digestive system > Esophagus > Crop | place...
TAGCTCTGCCTTCTCTGCATCCTCCGTCACCAGGACACCCGCCTCATTCAGCAGCGGCCCCGCGTTGTCCCTAGCCTTCCTTTTGCTGCTGATGTAGTTGAAGAAACCCTTCTTCAAGGGCTCAAGTTACTCAAGCAGCAAAAAAAACAAGAAAACAATTATGTAGAGTTCTAAGCTTTTTAACACCAGCAGGCAGCTGAAAATTGGCTTACCTGGAGCTATGCACAAGGCAAGGGGTGTCAGTGACATCAAGCAGAGAGCAGTCAGTACTAATGAAGAAGAGCTATGTAATGTTACGAAAAGTAGTGCACAGCTGCCATCCCAACACCATTAGTCCTTGCTCACTTAGCATGAAGTTTCTTCTTTGGCCATCCGTCTAGGGGCTAGCTACATGATGACCAATCCTTGGAGCTCAGTCAGCAGTTAGTAAACTGAAGCACCTTCAGTAATGCATGTGGTAAACCCAAGGGACGGGGCTCAATGTTGCCAAAGGTGATGGCTCCATTGAGCTCAGTTGGCCCTTACAGTCAGTGAAGGGAAATGTGCGCAGCTACTGACCAGCTTTACTTCTTCCAACGTAGTCAGTAAGCTGAGCCAGAGACATGCCACTCTCCCTCCACTGACTCTAAATGAAGTTAGGGGCTGCTAGGTCAGTTGAACCTGTCAGAAGTAGTGAAACGAGTCCTATGTAAGTATGCCATAAGGGTTTGCTGCTTGCTTGATCTGAACGCAGAAGACCCATGCTTGCAAAGGTTGTGTAAAAAAAAAAAAAAGTGTGCAGGTTGCTATTAGAAGTTGCCTTTCCACAGGTGCCTGAATTCATTGCACTGCTGGTGCTGCTGGCCCCACGCTGCCTGCTGACTCCAATCATTCACTCCTGGCCTCTCCTTTGCACCACCTCTGGGAACCATTTGATCCTGCACTGAATGTTTCATGTGTTTGGGGTGGATTGTCTGTTTTTTCTCAGATCAGGTTTATTTCCTACCTCTTTAGCACACTACTGCAAAGCTGCAGAATTGAAGGCACAGGGGGCTCGGCAAATGCGAGGTTGCCATTCACCAAAACCCCTGTTTTCTACAACTGGGGTGCACTCACTGAAACTGATAGGAAAACAGTTTAAAATGGACACCAGGAAATACTTCTTTACCCAGAAGGCAGTGATCTTCTGCAGTCTGTTGCTGGAGGAGACTGGGTAGACAGAGAGTATTGGCAGGCTCAAACTGACTGATAGGAGGTACAAAAAGCAAACTGGGAGGGATGTGCCCTCTTCTGCTCCTCACCCAATGACACAGGGTGCATTTGTTACGATCTCAGCAATTCATTACAGGGTTGTAGGAGTGCTGGAACTGGTACGAGAGGGGAAGCAGGACCACAAACTGGACAACTGGAATGGGGACAACAAGCAATGGGAATGATCTCCACGCTAACCTTAAGTGGAAACAGTCCTATTAGTTTCAATAGTAGACTTTGGGAAATCTTCTTATGACTCCTTTTTACCTTTTTTATAGAACTGTGTTGTTTACCATACCCACTTAAATGACAATCATGCTAAAAATCAATTTTATAATATACTTCTCTTGAAAAAAATATATTTATCTCAGAATCAGTCACTGATTTTATTTCTGAGAAAATTGCTTTGTTAGTGAATTGTAAAACAATCCCCCACTTGATTCACCTCCTAAAAGTAACCTCTTTTTTTGTGGAGCCAAAAATTATTTGTCCAAATTTTTCTTAGATAAACCAAACCAAGCAGAAACAACTTGCCTACTGTCTTATAGACCCTAACCATGCAATCCAGTAGATTTTCCATCAGCTCATAAAAATAACCTATCCAACAAACACTTAGAAAGTGAGTGATGGTTAGCAGAAACAAAACTTTGCAAACAGGAATTTTTCCTAATTGCCATATTTTTCCTACATCTCCTGGCAAAAAATTTGTAGCTAGAAAAGCAAATTATGTTCTTTTCCCTGAAATTATAATACTCCCTCCAAATCTACCTTCAACATTTAATCTGCATAAAGTGGATACAAATGCGTTGTCTATACTTTCATTCGTGTGCATAAGTACATTACTTTATATGACTTAAATAACACCTATGATGAATAAAACAATTGCTACTGAAGAGTTAAAACTGATAATTAGAAAACCAAGTACATTCAAAACCAACAGATTTAAAGACAAAATTTGACATATTCACAGAAGTTATACGGTGGCCTGTGGTGGCCAAGTATGTGGCTCAGTGAACAAGGGATCCCTCACAATCCTATGCCCTATGTTTTGCCCAATGCTTTGTTTTCTGACTGAAAAACCTGGCTGATGCAGTTACCGAGGATTTAGAAACAGCTGTGCAGGGCAGTAGAGATATTTTTCTACATAGGCCCTGTTTCTTCAGTGGATTATACTTATTTTTGTCAGCTAGTAAAAATGGAAACACGCTACCACTCACAGTTTATGATACTTTGTTAAAGACTGAGTGTGAAAAGTGCTGCTGTGCATTGTTCTCCTAAAAGAGGAAAAGCAAGAGCCAGGGCATTTGGTACTATTGCTTTAGAAATGTATCAGCTGAAGTTTCAGAAATAAGGCTAATTTTTTCAAATACATATTTTTCAGAAAAAGATGCAGATTCAGCAACTCGAAAAATTTTTGTGTATGTTTTTGTTTTCAATAAACTAACTTTTCTTAAGTACCTTTTATTTAACAATTTCAAAATCAAGCATTTCCATTTTTCTGTTCAAGATTACTCTTCCTTTTTAAAAGTCTTTCAGTTTTGTTTTTAACTCTTAGAACTGATTTCCAAGAAGTTAATGTGTGTGGGGAAATTCTCTTGTTGCTTCTTCTTACTGATCAGGAATTTAGGGAGAATTTTGAGAAAGTAATAGAAAAGATATTTTCATGTATATGATTATGTTTAAGAAAAAAAAGTTATTAAAGTGAACTCAATGTTCAGAAGACATTTGTTTTAAAATTTTGTCCCATTATTAAAATTGCTTTTATCCCTTTCTCCTATCCAGGATAATTAGAAATGGATTTGAAACAAAACAATGACTCTGAACAAGTACGGCTTTACAGAGGAGTAAATTGCCATGCAGTGCAATTTACGGCTTCAGATCCACATCCAGCTCAGGGGTGCAGACCCCACGATCCTCTTCTGTGTCTGGTGAGCTTGTCTGAGACCATATTTTAAGACAGTTGCCTCAAAGGTTGTTTGCAAAGCTCGCTCAGGACCTCCTAGTAGGCCAGCAAATCTTGTTTGGAGCCCAGCTCAACCTCCTGGTGGGCCAGCCAAATACAAACCAGACAAGAACTAAACAGCCACCTGAAACCAGCTTTGAATGAAGCTGGAGGACAGGTACCTTGTTGTGGAAAATGTGTCTAGACACCAACCCCCTCCCCGACCTACTGGAGCCAGGACTGAGAAAAAGACACGGGACCGGGGGAACGTGGGGTACATACCATTGCCTAGGGAACAATCTCCCCAAATACCTTATAAAAGGCCGTGCAACCAAACGACAAGGGGACCCCCACCACTGACTCACACAGGAACTACGGACCAATGGGACACCGCTGGATCCATGGTGGTGACTATCTCTTGCAACTATATCCTGACTGCTTGCTAGGTTTCTTTCTTTCCTGTCTTTTCCTCTCTTTCCTGTCGCTTTTTCCTCGTGCCTTCATTTGAACAAGGGATCAATAAACTTGTTTGATTGGCAGCATTTGACCTTGTTTGTGTCTTAACCTCACTCTGGGAATAATAAATCTCTACAGCTCGGGTCTTCCCAGACCGTAACAAGCTGTGGCAGAAAAGTGCCTTTGACACACTCACGGCGTTTGGGGCTCTAACGCAAGGGGACTTTTAAGAGCAGACCACATGGATGTTATGCAGTAAGAGTATCTCAGTTATTTTTTTCAGTTACAACGGGGAAGAATCCATTTCATTCCATCTATTATTATGTGCAAATCTGAGAGATTTGGTGTCACAACGCTTTTCAAGTAAGGCCAAGAATCACACATCCAGCCTGATGTACTGAACAAGCAGCCTGATTTACAATAGTGCAGCTGTTATGCACCTCTTATTGCCATGAAAATGTCAGGTACTTTTAGATACTTCTTTCAAATTTAAAAGCTAAGCTTTACACAGCTAGCCCAGACCTAAATTTATGTTCCATTTTTAAGCCTACAAATTAATAAGCATAATTTTTTTAAATTTCAGCATCCAGCTCTCTCTTTGGGGAAGCACACTGGGCTTCAGGTTAAGTTCTTATGGTTTTAGCTAGCTTTCCACTGAAATTAAGCAGAACGATGACCTAATTCACCATAATATTGATCTGAGTAAAATAAACTATTGCATATTCTGTGCTTCTTTCATAGAAAGAGGCAAAATAACTTTTAAAACCATCTACCAAATAAATTTAGAAGTAGGTGGACAAGAGGCAATGTGAAAAACAGAAGAGAGAAGTATCCGCTTCCCAAATGTCCAAAACCTTTGCAGCCAAGATGTGTGACACAGAACTTAAATTTCATTTTTGTTGTGTTCTCCTGCCATGACTTCAAGTCAATACAATAGCATCTTGTTCCTGGCAGCAATGAGCCAATGAAGAGACTCTCCAGCAGTTAAATCAATGTGTTTGGAAGTGCTGTTTTTTTCAGATTTCTTGGTAATTTCAGAAAAAAAAAACCTTCTCAGTTAAAAAGATTTATTAGCTGCCAAATGCTAGATGAAATAATACCTGAGGAATGTTATAAGCTACATTTTAAGTTTCATAGCCAATTTCTGTCCGTATTCCCTCTGAAACATCACACTTTAAGCCTCATTGGGTAAAAGTGATGAAAACTTCAAATTAATTTCCGTTTCCATTGTAATTTCATTAAAAATATACCTGAGGTGAAAAATAAATTACTTCCAAGAACTGCATAATTTCTAAGAAACTCTAAGAGACCCAGAATACCAAAAACTGCCTTCTTGATACAGTAACATGAACCTCTTCACTGAAGTAAACATTGAAATAAGATTTCTTCACTCTGGCTTTGCGAAACCTCAGTAAAGGTCCTGGTGAAGTCGGACTGATGATAAATCACATATGTAATTAAGGCTTGCTGTTTAAGGAACTTTTTCTGTCAGTGTGAAGACAGTATTGTCTCACTGAGGGCAGTTGATGGAAAGACTCCTTATCCAGTTGCAATGTGATCAAAACTTTTCTGACTAACTCTTCTTTGTCATTCGGGCCTCCCCAAAGCCTCCGTACAACCTTGTGCTATTACTGCAGAGCAAATATAGAAGTTATGAAGAAGATATGCAAATGCACAGAAGGGGAAAATATCAAGGAATATTTTAAGAACATATTTTTGAGGGGGAATGATATTTTAATTGTTAAAGAGAAATCCTATTCTTACAGAAGTCAACAGGGCTTTCCCACCAGCTTCAGGAAGGCAAGGATTTAATTTGCCTCTAATAGCTTTTTCTAACGCTTCTTGTCTGGATCTCTTCAGCACTTTGATGCTCTGATATGTCTGGGGATAAGTTATCATATATCTTCTACTTGAATCCAGAACCTTTTTCACAAGAAAGAAAACGCACAATAAATTACAATGATTGGTTCATGGAAAAAAAGATTTAGGTAAGTTGAACAGAGATGCACAACTGCCAAAGCTCAGCATTTGCATTTCACTGTCACAGCACCAGCATTCTTCTTAAAACAATGACACTATTCTAAGCCCAAAATATTACCTTCAATATCACTTAATCTAATTTATCGTGTGTTAACTATGGTTTGATAATTTCCCTTTCACAAAGATAAGTTTGACAGCAGAGTCTGCTTCCATTTGTTTCCCTCTCAGTCTCACTCTATTTGCCAGTACAGTTTACTGTTAAGTGCCATTTTCTGGGTTTCAAATGAGTAAATAAATTTTGGTCTATCAGTGCAACAGAGAGCCATAAAGAATTGCAGGTCCAGTGGTTGTATTGTATGTAATACTAAAACACTCAAACACCTGGAGTAGAAAGAATCCAACAATGTATCATCTTTTTCCAAGGGAAGAGCTGTTGTGCCATCCTGGCAGTGGGAAGCAGCGGATCTGCAGATGAGCACAGATAAACAGAACCTGTGTGTCCCCACTCTGGCAACAGGAAGCTTACTCAGTTCTCACTGCCCAAGTAGGTACCCGCTCTTGTATTTAACACTGTGCTAAAGGTTTGCCTTCTGTTTTTCACAAGTATCTGGCTTGTGACAGCACTGCTGGTCCCATCTACTGAGCCAGCTACGATGGCATGAGCCACCACCTTCGGAGATGGCTATCGTCACAGCCCTGAGCTGCGTAATGCAAACATGCTGTAAAGAACTCCAGTGAATCCGGCTTCCAATATTTATCAATTTTCATTAGCTTGCATATCCCTTCAGTTATCACCTTTTCTAGCAGCAGGCAAAGGCAATATTTGAAGCTGTTTACACACACAGCAAAATTACATTAGTTCCAAACATCTTTCACCAACATCTGGACCCTCAACTCCCCTCACCAAGCTCATCTCAGTGTTTCTGCACTGTGTTTGGTTATTCTTTGCTCCTCGTTTCTCACTTTGTCTGTCCCTCAGTCTCTCCCTCCCAGACAGGTGTACCTTTTAAAAACAAAGTCAGCAAACACCCCTGCATTCACAAGTACATTGCACATGTACTTTGCTGGTGCATAAAGCAGTTTCACAGTGTTTTTACAGCTGACTAAAGGAACAGCCATCTCATAGCAGCAATTCCTCCTGATGTCTATTTATCATCCCCATTTAACCTACAGTTCTGACTCTGTTCAGGAAAAAACTCCACCCAGCAGACAAAAAATGAAATAAACTGTAAGAGAAAGGTATGAAATGAGATAAAATAAAAGAATGCACGGGATAAGGGCACTGCTTTAGAAAAATCTTCAAAGATTGTTAGTCACTGAGGACATGTAGAAGTTCATTTCAAGTAACAACTCATAAAGAGAAAGGCCACAGGGATGATGAGTAAGGGACAGCCTGCCTTACACCAGAAGAAGCACTTTTAGCCAACCAGAGCAAGGGCAGGAAGAAATATCTGTTATTATCTTTGAAGATATACTGTGAGGGTAAACATGTGGGGGGGGGGGAAATTAAGGCTGGAAGATAATATTGACCTAGAAACAAATGGAGGTGAAAAGGCCATTGATAAATTCAGCTTGCAAACTAGAAGACTTCTGCTCATGATGGATGTGAGGTTTTGAAAGAGCCATTCATAATGAGTAGCCTTGGAAAAAAAGCTCACTGGTTTTACGCTGGAGCTTGATAATGTAATGAAAGGCATTACATGATGTGGTGGAGTATTTCAGTAACTGGAGTATGGACTTCATGACTCAGAAGGTCTTTGCCAGCACTGTAGTCTTATGTAAACCTCATATGATGCATTCTTAGCTGCTCTCATCGTGTTTTTGCTTTCGAGTAACTTTGGATAAGGGACAACTTTCTGTCACACTGTAGTATCATTCAAACAATCTCAAGAGTTGTCTTTCTATACCAATTTTATATTTACTGTGGATCTGAGTAATACCTTGTGTTCCTGAGCAAATCTGCTCATCAGGTCAGATTCTGTCTCTTTTGTCCTGTTGGAAAATTTCACTCCTCCAGCGCGTTTCCACAGATACCTTCTCAGCTCTGTCAGTGAAAAAAAAGTCACCAAAACCTTGGCCTGCAGTTTTTCCTCACTGGCTTTTATGACTAATTAGGTTTTCATCCAAGTACACAAAAGTACTCAAATCTCATCACCTATTTCATACATTTAGATCACCACAGAAAAATATATATCTGAGTTTACCTTCAGCAAATCTCCTTCCTTCTCCTGAGGCATGAAATTAGGTTAAATGTTCTCCTGTTATAATGTTCCTTTATAACCATGTATCTCAAATCTCAAGGGTTCAAAGTCTAGGGGTCTGAACCCAAATACTCTAGCCCTGGAAATCTATACAAGAAATGTTTATAGATTGCTACCTGAGACCCAGCCACAAGCACTGCCCCGATGCACTTTACATTTCCATTGCTTGCTTCTTCCTAAATTTGGTAGTAAAAGCCAGACAAAGGCTTTTGCAATAGGTTGGCCTCTGATATATAGCTGGTACAAATCAGATAGCTCAAGCCCTAGAAAGCATTGAAATAAAGGTTTCCACAAGACTCTGGAGACACAGAGTCCAGTCAAATGTCAGGACCCCCAAAGCTTTCACAAGTCTGCAGTTCTCTGGATTCAGTATTTCATCCCAAACCTTTGGATAACTCATTTTGATGAAATATGGTGTAGAATCAATTCATTTGATCTTCTGCTGTCACCTCAGCTACTCGATTTCTCATAGTTTATATATTAGATTCAGACAAAATCCAAATTGACCAAAGCCTCCTTGGACTTCTAAATTTCATAGGATGCCTTCTGGTCTCTGCCAGTCATGTTGGTGCTTTCCCCATCGTTTTGATTTTTGTGTCAGTGAGCATCTCCCACAGCTGGGCTTCCCAACTTGCTCGTGTCTTTTATGGATGTTGTCCCAAGAAAAGCTTCACCTTTGCATCAGCTCTCAGAGTCACTCTCTGTTTTCAGAAAATAGTAGATGTGAAGTAATTCTTTCTCACCCAATACAGATTTTCATGCATATGTATGTAAATGCAAGCAAAACTCTGATTTCATGTAAATAATTCAGCTGTACCTTATTATCTACATTTTTCTAATAATACATTACAGCTGATTTCACTGTCTCTCCTTTTCTTTTTTCTTTTGTTTTCCTTTCCTTTCCCATTGTTTGTATGTGACACAGGTAGATACTGGAAGGGAGCTGCTTTTTTTCAGTTGGGATATTAATAGCTGTTTCACTGGAAAAACAGTGAGAACAGAGAAAAAATCTTCCCATCACCTAAAACAGTGAAACCTGCCATTAATAGTAGTAGTGTATCATCTAAGACAATGTAGTTTCCACAGGAAACTTCTATGAAAGTGCAAGAAACAGTCTTTGTCATACAGCAAATTAAACCCAGATACCTTAAATCTTCTTTGGTGACTTAACAGGTAACCTCTCTGGACATATAAACCTTAAAGAAATAATGTATATCTCTTTAGGTTTGGTCTCTATAACTTTTCCTTTGTAAGGCAGAAAAAGTCTGTGCTTTTATAGCACCCTTTGAGCTTTCAGGCTTTTTTTATATTATTATATTTTACACAAAAGCAGCTGAGCTTAAGCTATATAATTTCAGGCATTATTTGGAAGGCATACAAGTTTTATATATTCAAATAGACTTGAAATGTCCATTGACAGGAGTCAGTCAAACAGAAATAAGGCGTTAAAATATTTTAAGCCCCGCAGGCATTAAAAATATTGCTAAATTTATTTTACTTTACCTTGGATTATGCTGATTCAATAGAAAATGCAAATCAAGCTGACATTTCCCTGTTTGAATTGCAAGCTTTCAGAAAAACCTTGGTTACTAGAACTCATGGCTTAGCTATAAAGCACATAAGTATTGCTTTATCCATGCACAAATGTGCAAGATGTTCCAACTGTGAAACTCTTGAGCTAAGATCCAGAGAGGCTGGGGGGAGAAGAATGTGAGTAGAATGAAGTTAATACCTGGAAGAATCCAGTGATAGACAAAGTGTCCAAGATGAATATACATTAATTAGTATTTATTAATAAGTTAACAAGCAGGGAAATAAATTTAGTGGACACATTAAAGCAAAAGACATTAGATCTCCTGGAATTTAGGACAGTTGAACAGAAGCTGCTGATAAACTGAGGACCTTAACCCTATGCAGAGAGTCTTTCAGAGTGTGCGTGTGCCCAACATAGTATGAAACATATTGGAAAACTCAGCTCAGATCAAACCTCTCTGACTTAGCTCCCTGACTTGCAGATCTAATTGTACAGGCATGATGGAGCAGTCTTCCAAGTATGAGCCTAAATACTGTAATCAATGGAGAGGCAGGTGATGTTGAAGGGTTCCAGAGAAATCTTGTGTCAGCTTAAGCATAGTTATTGAGTGCAGGAGGTCCTGCCTCTGGCAGTTTCAAAGATCATAACTTTGCGTCACTGACAATATACAAACTAAAGCGTTTGCTTTAAGTGCGATACTTCATATGTCACCTGCAAGCTGGGACTGGCTCCGATTTCCTAAGTTACTACCTCAGATTTACTAAAACCCTAATCAACCTAAGGCATTCGTAGCAACAATGTAAGTATTCTGCTGTGGTAGCTAAGGAGCTAAGGACCACTCTGTGTGAACAAAACAGAAAACTTTACCCCAGTCTGTACAGCAGCAAGTTGCATCCCCTCATCACACAGTTCCACAAAGGAAAACAACTCCTCTGGCAGCATTTCCAAACTCAGGATTTCTTGCTGATTTTTTCATTTATCTCTCTGGGGATACACATGACCTCCCCCCAAGAACAGGGCTGCTAGTTAGGCATTGGTACTTAGAAAAGGAAGAAAGCCACCAGCACAACAGCGATGCCTAGAAGTAAAACACATGTAAGTCTCTGGACAGCGCGGCAGAGGAAGCAATCACCACACAGCCAAGTGAGGAGACCCAAGGAAAAACCTGCATGGGCACAGGGGAAGGTGGTCACAGGGAGAATCGGCTCATACAGAAGCGTGTTTCAGGAGCAAATAGGACATAAAAGAATGGGTGAAGGGAAGAGAATAAAATTAACAGCTTTTTTACCTTATAGTGAAACAATGAGCAATATAATGTTGATTTATAACTGTATCCAAATGTTGTGTGAGCTGTACTTGTCATTAGAGGCATTAGGTTTGGAAAGGGAAGTGAGTTTCTCCATGAGAAAATGCTCCTGTCAAAATGCAGTGTGCTTAATGAAAATGTATGAAACCCCCAGCCCAGAGATGAGACAGTACCTCATAAATCCTTTCTGCAAATACAATGCAAATTGGCATGGGAAGCAGGATAATCTGAAGAGCTGTCAACACAATGTAATCAAAAACATATAGAAAGTTTCCATTCAGCAATCTTTAGCTTATATTTCATTTCTGGCCTGTATAATTGCAATGCCAAAATAACTTCATGTTTTATTTCTCTTTAATGAAGTCCATTTCTTGCTATATCTGGCAAATGGGTTTGTGCTACACATAAGAGGGTACCTAAATAAATTGGCTGAACAAATATAGCTAAGAAATTATCAATCTGTGTTTTCCAGTGCCAGAAACAAATGAGTTCTTCCCCTCTTTCACCTTCTTTCCACTTCTTATCCTCAGTCTTTAAAAAAAGGTTTATTTCATTTCTAAAACCTGTGAGCTGAGCCACCTGACATGCTTCCTCTCTCACTTATCTGCAGAGATAAAAGCCCGTTAGAGAAGGCTGGTGCTGTACAGCTCATGCCAGTGTGTAAACAGTAGAAGAGGCCATTCGATCTGAGACATTTTACATCTGGGCCAGCAGTGTGCCTCACATCCTTATGTGGATGCTCGCCGGACAAGCTTAGCTTACTTTCTGCAAACAACACTTCTGAAAAGACTGTGGAATGGGATGACTAATTGCTATATGACTTGTAGGATAAATATCTCCAAAACTAAACTGAAGTTTCATAACAAGTGAAAAAAAAAGCATTGAAATTGCAGATGTTTATTGCAGAGGAAAAAAAAATAATTTCTATACATTTTATTCTGACTATCCCCCCCCCGCAGGGGACCACGTAAAGCAACAGATGAGGATGATTTTAAATAACTTGTGGTAATGAGGGAAAGCTGTGTGCATTTTGTTCTCTATATGGAATACACCAAAATGAGAGCTTGCCAAAAAGAATTATGCCCAGATTTTTTAAAACCACTGATGGTTTTGGCTCCAATGTTTTCAGAAGTCCCATGACAGCTGGATTTTCAGGTAATAGGGTGGGAGTTTGGAAGGCACTTAATGATTTACAAAGACTACTGAAAAAGTAATTTCTGAAAAAGCAGAAGCTGGACACGGCCTGCTATGTGCATGCGAGTCCATGAAGAGGAAAAGCTGCCTCCATGGAAGACAGTGAGCATTTTGTCTTCAACTACAGCAGGAACAAGATTTCATCCCTTGAAATCATAGAATCATAGAATCACAGAATCATAGAATCATTTGGGTTGGAAGGGACCTTATAGATGATCTAGTTCCAATCCCCCTGCTATGGGCAGGGACACCTTCCACTAGACCAGGTTGCTCAAAGCCCCATCCAGCCCGGCCTCCAACCCATGCAGAAAGGAGTCATCCACAGCTTCTCTGGGAAACCTGTTCCAGTGCCTCACCACCCTCATGGTAAATAATTTCTTCCTTATATGTCTAAAACTGCCCTTTTTCAGTTTAAAGCCATTACGCCTTGTGCTATCACTACATGCCCTTGTAAAAAGTCCCTCTCCAGCTTTCTTATAGGCCCTCTTCAGGTAGTGGAAGGCTGCTATAGGGTCTCCCCGCAGCCTTCTCTTCTCCAGGCTGAACAGCCCCAACTCTCTCCGCCCTTCCTCATAGCAGAGGTGCTCTAGCCCTCGGATCATTCTTGTGGCCCTCATCTGGACCTGCCCCAACAGGTCCATGTCTTTACTGTGCTGAGGGCTCCAAGAGCTGGATGCAGGACTCCAGGTGGGGTCTCACCAGAGTGGAGCAGCATGGCAGGATCACCTCCCTCAACCTGCTGGCCACTCCACTGTTCCTGAATGAGTCTGTTGTTATAACCCAGAAAAAAAAGTGGTGGCTGGAACTGTTATGTGACAAGGACATGTACTTGCTCTGCAGCAGGATGTTGCACTCCACCTGATGATTTCTTACACTTTAAAACACACTGTCCTCTCCAATCCACCAAGGTCTTCTCCCTTCCTAGCAAAGCTGTGACTTTAAGGGTCATTCCAATTTCTGGTGAAATTCAACACAACGTGACATGTGACAGTAGGAAGAACTGTGCACCAATCCTTTGAACATAAAAAGAAGTATTAAAGTCAGTGTATCTCCACAGCCTCTAATGCTGATCTTGTTTTCCTTGTTTTAATAATGTGATGCTTTATATACAATGCACTTATACTACAGGAGACTTTCCAGGATGAAAAACACGTGAAAAGATTCAGCTGACATATTTTAACAAATAATCTGGCTAACAGGGCTTCAATGTTTGTGTTCAACCCCATGCAATGCTACAGGCTTGGGGAAGAGTGGCTGGAAAGCTGCCAGGCAGAAAAGGACCTGGGGGTGCTGGTCGACAGCCAGCTGAACATGAGTCAGCAGTGTGCCCAGGTGGACAAGAAGGCCAACATCATCCTGAATCCAACATCATCAGGAATAGTGTGGCCAGCAGGAGCAGGGAGGTGATCGTGCCCCTGTACTCAGCACTGGAGCGGCCTCACCTCGAGTACTGTGTTCAGTTTTGGTCCCTTCACTACAAGAAGGATGTTGAGGTGGTGGAGTCCAGAGAAGGGCAACAAGGCTGGTGAGGGGTCTAGAGAGCAAGTCTTATGAGGAGCGACTGAGGGAACTCAGATGGTTTAGTCTGGAGAAGAGGAGGCTGAGGGGGGACCCTATCACTCTCTACAACTACCTGAAAGCAGGTTGTATTGAGGCAGGTGTTGGTCTCTTCTCCCAAGTAACTAGCGATAGGATGAGAGGCAATGGCCTCAAGTTGCATCAGGGGAGGTGTAGACTGGGTATTAGGAAACATTTCTTTACTGAAAGAGTGGTCTGGCATTGGAACAGGCTGCCCAGGGAGGTGGTGGAGTCTGCAGGTGTTCAAAATCCGTGTAGATGTGGCACTTCAGGCTATGGTTTAGCAGGCATGGTGGTGTTTGGGGGATGGTTGGACTTGATGATCTTAGAGATCTTTTCCAACCTTAATGATTCTGTGACTCTGTGATCCTATGTTCTGTGGACATTTCAGAGCAGGTCTGTCACACAGTAAGGCCTCCAACATGCCATCAGAAAAGAGGGGAAGGCAGCCTATAAGCCTTGCACTGCAGAGACCTCATTAATCTTCCAGACAGTGTTATAATGCACTGTAGCCAAGCTGAAGATGTAGAAGAGAGTGATGCTGAAAGCAAAGCATGACACAGTAACACAGAGCAAAACAGCTGCTCAGCTCTTCCTTGTTGGCACGCCAGCAGATGGGAGAGTTACTGGGATGTGAAACCCTGGCACAATAGCTTGGCTTGAGGACAGAATGGTCTTCTGGATACCCAGGGAGAAGCATCAGAAATTAATTCCTCTATGCAACAAGACTAAATTCTGCACTCTAGGAGAGAAAAGGAGCTGAGCTGAGCCTGATAGGATGTTTGGAAAGGGAGCACAGCACAGGGTCCTAGACATGAGACCTTGCCTTTCTCAGGGGCTCTCTGCCTGAGGAAAAATGTCATTTATTTTGACCAAACAACTTGTGCACTAAAGGCAACTCGCTGGAAACAGCTGCTGATATATTTTATAAACTGAAAACTGCCCTAGACAACAGAAAAGAAAGGTGTTGGTCAAGGATGATAGGCCTAGAAAGATCTTTTGAATCCCCTGCCATGGCAAGCAAGCAGGATATCTGGTCAAAGAGGTATATAGCACATCCACGCTAAACACCATATAGGATCCCCAAATTGTCCCTAGCATCATGTAACAAGTTTAAAGTGGATGGTAAACAGCATAAGAAGCAGGGGAGGGCAAAAGATTAACAGACTTCTGTACGACACCCAGCGTAGCCACGAAACTTAGCAAGGCCAGAAAACGCAAGCTGTGGTAGGGTGACTCTGAAATGGGGTCGCTTCTCTGGAAATAAACTATAAACATTCTACGAAATAAACTGTGACTTTTGAGAGAAGGAGTGTTTGCTCTGACTGCCTAACAAAAAATTCAGAGGAGAGAGGAAACCAGGGAATGGAAGGCAAGCAGGTTACATGTTTCAGATTGAATGTATTAATTTCTTTGTTAGTAGTGGTTCCATAACGCATTTTAGGGTATTTATAAGCCTTGTGTAAAGCCTGTCTATAGCATGAATTTATCACATCTTAGAAAGTTACACTGAAGCCCCAGAGGACTCACATGGAGAAGTGGGTGCAGACATTCCACTGAGATTTCAGTGCCGGTCCAGGGGGTTGCAGAGACTCAGAAGGGTAAGAAACACAGAAGCTGTGTCTGGGAAATACATCATGGGAAGTGGGAAAGGAAAGAGCCTGCTGATCCACAGATGCTTGGAGCACACAGGCCCAGAGGACTCCAAACAGAGAAAGCCTAACTGAATGTGGAACAGATGGTAAATCTTACGATTTTATTCCCAAGGAAAACTTATTAATTTGAATGCTGCATGACCTTTCACAATTTTCATTGCATTAAAGAATGAATAATTGTTTGTTTTACGGAAATGTCATTAACTACTTTAAAATGGGGTGTGAATTACCTCTGTAATTCACTTCATACTACTTCAAAAAATTTATGATGGGATTTAATCAGCATACAAAGTCCATTGACAGCCTGTTATGCTCTTAAATACACTAGATCAAAAGCTAAGTAGTTATGACATTCCTTCTCACTAAAGTGTACTCTTCCTTTCTGAGGTAGGACAGCAATCACTCCCCAGAGCCCTCTATTGCATCTGAGCCTTTCACTCAATAGATAAAAACTTAGGAATTGCAGCTTTTTGTCCTAGAACGGATAGTGGGAAGAAACACATAGAGATAAGCCCAGCAGTTTCATAATAAATTAAGTTTCCTTCACCTTAGCTGGTAAAGCGACACAGAAAACAATGTGGCTCTAACATGTTATGATAACATAGCGTGACATCTAACTTAAGCCTTGTCTCACAACAGCATCAAAATTGTCCAAGATGCTGCTGAAAGAAAGAAGAAAAACTCTTCTCTGGTGTCAGCAGACAGATTATCTGCTTTGCAGCCAAGACATGCCACATAGGCAGAGACTTTGGGGCTGCATCAGCCCAAAATATTTTGGGCTGACAGGACTTATTAGGTCCTGCGTTATTAGGCTCCATGCTGTTCAAATAGCTATAACCCCCCTAAGGCCACCACATCCCTGCTTTCTGCCATAATTTGTTGCCTACAAAGTGCCCAAGGGCTACATCTGCTCTTCTGCAGGAGCCCGCTGTCTGTTACAGAAAATTGCCATGATCTAGTCAAAAGAAAGAAAATATGACCGTGGAGCACGGGAAGACAAAGGTTACATGAAAAAGAATGGATTGACTTTGTCTGGATAGGGGAATTTTATAACCCTTGGTTACATTTAAGGAATAAACGTTTTCTTCTTCCATGAAGGAGGGCAGGAGAATAAAGGGCCAGGGGAAGAATCTGGAGGGCTGAGGACAAGAGGTACAGGCTGAGGGTGCAGCCAGGCTAGCAAGGGGACTGAAGAACAGGGAAACATGAGGGCAATTCCTGACCTGACCCATGCCTTACAAATAGTCTCCTAATGCCCTAAAAGGCTGCGCTAGGAAGTCGGGGAGGGAAGGTGAACATTGGCAGCAGCTGGGATGCAACCCTCACACTACAGGCTTTGCTAACAGTGTTATGCCCCAAAGATGAAAGCTCCTTCGCGAACCAAGGGCACTTCTCCAAGATACTGAGTGACATTTTTCCCCAGGCTGCTGCTGCTGGCAGCTCTGCGCAGGACGTGCTCTGAGAGACACCCCTCAACTTCCATCCCCACCCCGGAACAGCCCGGGGAGGGCCCACTGCCAGAAGGGCCTCCTAGGCAAGGGAGGAGGCCTGGGCTTGATGTTGTCGACAAACTCTCCCATGCACTGGCAGGAGATGCTCAGAGCTTCTGTAGTGCCTTGCTCCATGCTAGACTTCCCCACAAGACTGGAGACTCTTGCCAGTCTGTTTGTGAGTAAAACACTAAAGGAAACATTTTAGACCATTTCTATCAGACAGCGCTTGAGTAGCAAAGCAGAAATATCCACTCTGCAATGTGTGTAAGTCTCTTACTCCACAGCTGTGCTGGCGCTGACCTGGGGTGAGGTGTGTGGGATTCGGTGAGAGCCACACCTGCAGAGGACACAGCAAGGAGGCACCAGCAGAGCTCTCCGCATAAGCTCCCATGTCTTCTTCCCACCCTGGCTCATTTCTGTGTACTTTCCTCTAGACTAATGTTTTCTCATGTCTTGTACATACATTGTGAGCTCTTCAGGGCAGAAAGTGTACCTTCACCCTCTGTTTATCACTTTCAGGATTATCCACTGATGTCCTCCAGTTCACCTCTGTCCATGCTAAGGCCTGCACTGGACTGCCAGGTTCCCCTCTAAACATGCTAAACCCATGCTAAATTCCCAAATTAGGGATGTAAATCCACCAATGTAGGGCAGGAGGCCCACTGCGCTATGGAGATAAAGGCAGGCAGCAACCTTTCTGTGGCCTTTCCATCTTCCTCTGCAGGACTACAGTGCTCAGGCTGAACAAGGAGAGCCCTCCTCAGCCACAGTTGTAGCATGATTTCTTTATTCCAATGAGCAAAGGCTAGGAGTCACAGATGGCCTGATGAGGCCGTTTTTCTTCTGCTGGCTGGAGTCTAGCAACTTGGTCAGGCACCCCATCCTAACCGGCTTCTTCTAAGAAAAGGTAAAGGCCAGTGGCCAAATCCATCAACTCTGATCCATGACAGATGAACACAGGAATGGCAGTACTCAGTGTGACCCACATCTGTGGTCTGGTGTCACTTCCACAGGGCTGCTCCATCACTGCACCTTGTCCCCTCAGACCACCTCTAAAGCACACAGACCCAGCTACCTAGCACTCAAACTCAGGGCTCAAACGCTTATAACATGTTCAGGTAGGGACTGCAAAAGGAGGGAGGCTATTGACTTGGGTCAAAACAATTGTTTTGTTCAGGGATGCTAACAGCTTCCTTATTAATGGGATAATAAAGGATTAAAATTAAGTTATGAATAATTATAATGAAATAATAGTAAAAATTATAATTATAAAAATAGTCACCATGAATCGCAAGAAATGTTTGCATGTACTTCTGATTAACTATTTTTGACATATCAAAAGCCACTTGATTTTCTTTGTTGTTTCAGGTCCCTAAGTTGTGAAATAGTCTTGGAGATGAAAAAGAGACAATGAAAAAATTTGGTTCCATTGGCTCAAAGTTCAGAGCAATCCAGTTCTTGAGTTTTGTGTTCCTATTTCTATTTGCATATTATTTGGGGAATGAACATGCAGACTTGGAAGGAAAAATAGGCCACAATCATTGAAAACAGGGGTGTGACATTCTTCATTGCTTCAGCCTAGAGCAAAACCAGCACTTCCTCTGTTACCAAAGGCAACAGATCTTCTTATGGAAAAAAGAGAAGTTACAAAATGATGAAGATGGTGCATACCCATAGTGTGCCGAGAAGCAATCAAATTACTCAGACTGTTCATGTGTTCTGAGGGAAGACCTACAAAATACACAGGAGGAAGTCAGAGAAGAATTCAAGGTTAGATAAACGTTGCTTTTATTTTTAAGGAAAAAATAAATCCAGTCTTCTGCATTTTTGTTTCTTCCTTAAACGGACATTTGTGATTTTCTTCAGTTAAAACTATAGTAATTCCAAAACTGCAGAACCAGACAGCTCCAGTTTTCATGTCCTTTGGAAGTTCAGCATTTGGACACAATAACTTATTTCGTATAAACTGATGCAGATCTGTCAGTGTCTGGCATGGGAGTGAACACCTGTATCTATATGAAATCCAAGGCAAGACAGAAAACTGCTGCCTGACACAGCATATCTAGAGTCAGTGAGAAGATTCCCGAGCTTAAAAGTGTTGCTACGCTCAGCACTTTTGAGCTATCCTCAGATATATCATATGCAAAGCATAACATGGATGATCAAGTGAGAACACTCATTTCCATATTTCCAATAAGCTTCTTAACACAGGTTTATGCTTTCTACCCATTGCAATCAATTTAAAAAATATTTTTTAAAATACTTACATTTCAAAAGCTATTGTAAAAAGAAGCTTGTGTCATTTTTTCCTGTTTACAAAATACCTGACAGATTTTTCCGGGACATCTCTTCCTGTAAGTTATCTAGCTCATCTAAAACATAACCCTGCAAGAAGCATGGAGATCGTCCTCACACCAAGAACACCAATATAGAGTCCAGATGACAATGTCATGCTAGAGCTTGTTGCAGGATTGCAGCTTGCCTAGGGAGATCTGCTGGCTTGAGACATACTTGCAGATCTTCTTGAGTCATCTGCCACTCAGTACTGCCTCACCTGCCATAGGTCACCAGATCCAAAAGCCACCTGTCCACAACTGCTCTGTAATGAAACTCCCACTAAGGTAGAATTAATATGCAAACAAAGCCGCTTTTGGGTCAATGTTGTGCTGGGCAGATCAAAGCAGATACAGCCAAGTCCTGAAGTCTGTGAAGTTTTTTCTTAAGGGTCACAACATTCTTTTATATATCCTATATGGCGGTATCAAAAATCATTTAGATGCCTCTAGGTGAATTGGGGGCATTGGTATGTAAGGGGGTCAGATTCTCTTCCTTAGAACGCACTTTGCTCCAGATAAAATAAATAAACAGTTGTGCAATATGTAAAGACAACATGGTGGACTGGAGTGACCTGGTGCTCACTAATGCAAACCAGACTCTATAAGCTGCTGAACTGCTCCTCACAATTGCTTCTCACAGAAGTGGCAAATATTTAACATTAGGGTTTGTTTTTTGTTTTGTTTTTCTTCTGGCTCTTGACCATGGCATTCATATTACTACTCTTACATTTGCAAAAAATCATCATTTTCACCATCTCTTCCCTCACATCTAATGTTTCAAAAATAAACTTTTTAAAGTTCATATTTTCCATGTTCTCAGAAATCAAGAGCTTGGATTGTAACAATTTTATTCTCTTTTTTATTATTCAGCTAAAGAGAAGAAAGAAGCAAGAGGGACAGGGAGCTAAGTGTCTCCAAATTCTCTTTCTCTTCCATACAGAGAGCAAACAAGGCCCGGCACTCAGAAGGGTTGGGAAGGCTGTCTGAGATAGATGAGACTGTCATTGCTGAACATGTACTATTTCCAGTAAGAAGGTAGTTTCAAAGTTCAAACTCACTGTCAGCCCTTATGATTTAGCACTGACTACTGTTTCCATCATTGTGACAAACCAAACTGTAGTTAAAACCATTTTGGCATGAACTTACAGACATGAAGGCCACACCCTGAGACTTTGGGAGCACAGTTTTGAGACCTAAAAATGGAGATAAGTAGGCCCATCAGGTGTACCTTATCTCTCACCCACAAGCTGAGCTGTATCCACTGTGACACCCCAGAGCCTGTGCACTTTTGAACCCGTTAATCCAGACGGTGGCCTGAGTGTGTCAGTCCTTGTTTTCTGTGAAGAACCACCATGAAACCAATGATCACAACAGCTCTCTTCAGTTACCACTAGCGAAAAACAGGACATTGTGTTACCTCATTCCTGCATGTAGTATCAAGTCCTAATGACAGTTTTGCTTTGAAACTAGTCGTGCTCGTTAAGAAAATTTTGAGGGGTGCCGGAAGTACAAGACACCAAGTGCCAGAAGGCCCTATGAGTTTCAAATGGCTACTATGGAGCCCATGTAACTCCAAGGATATCCTCACCAAACCTGACAACCTAGGGAAACACTGTGCATGCCTGGAAGGGGTTGAACATTATGCGAAAGCCAGACAGACAAATAAACTACAGATCCAAGCAGATCTTTCACCCACACTCAGCAGTGACAGGCAGAGAAACTCAGACAGCGCTCAGTGCACCCTATGAGGATGGAGGTGCAGAGAAAGAGGGAAGCTCTGAGGAGCTGATTAAAAACTTTAAAGTAATTTCTAGATGGTTTATTGTCTTTTTTTAGAAAAAAATAGTTGCTTGGGGTAAAACTAAAGCAGAAAGGATGAATAGGATAGAAGTTTTTCAGAGGCCTACATCTAAAAAGCCAATTATGTGAAGACAGAATATTAAAAGGCTGTTTAGATGCCAGATTATCCTGACTCTTAACAAAAATATCCCTGTAAAATTACCAAGGAAGCGTCTTCAGTACTGAAAATCAGCCAATTATGAGAACATGCATAAAAGACACAAAGCAGCATCAAAATAAAACATCTAGTCCACCTAGGTTCGTTGAAGGTATCATGCACATAGTGAAAAATCTGTTCAGAACAAGCAGTGTGGTAAGAGAACTATAAACAGCTGACATAGCACTGCTGACTCTTGTCACAAGCCCGCGTGGTAAATTCCTCTCCAGCAGGTGCACAAATGCTTGACTACAAGAAATAGGACACACAATAAAGGATGTCTTAAAAAGGTGGTATTGCAAGAAAAAGACTAAAGTCAAACTTTAATAGGAGAGAAGATGGCTTCCAATGCTACTTCACAAAAACTCACTGAGAATTTGGGGCATTGGCACTGGTCAGTCAGAACTTCCTTCAGCTAAAAATAATCCAATTGTTTATGCTTGGGGACCCCAGAAGGAAGTGAAATGCTAGGAAGAAACATTGAACAAGACATCTGAGAGTTTGGCAGGCAGAAGCTGGAAATTCACAAGCTGTTCCTGGTCCAGTGAGTAAGACCAAGGTTTTTGTGACCGTTAACTGTTCTCCTAACAATACTTCTCACTATAGGACAATTGCTGAAGCAATGAAGATATAGATGAAGACACAGGCAGGCACAGGCTGCGTTAGAACAGCTTAAAGAGTTGCTTATTACATTTATTTTAGTTTCTCGGTTTGATCTAATCCTGTGCCAGTCCTTTCAAAAGCAATGTCATGTTTCTCTGCATGTAGTTTTCTCCGTTTTTCCAGCAACACACTAGTGATGATAAACAAAAATATGTGGAACAGTAACTAGGTGCAGGCTACAGCCAGTGAACAGTAAGAAGTTCTTGTTAACTTATTTCAGCATATAACTTCTTTTCTTCTAGATTGCGGTCAATGTTGGCTAGCAGCATTGTCTGCCTTCATTTCCTAAGAATGTTTGAAAAACTGGGCTTGCCCCACCACTGTCCTCAAGCTGTGGAAGCCCACCTCCACCACTGCCTCCAGAGATGGAGAATGCACTTCTATTGGAGAGAGCATGTGTGTGTGCATGCATGTCAGTGTGAAGCATTCCCTAGCAATATTAGAAAACAGATTTGACAGTAATAAGCTTTTTTGGTGACGCTGGACTAAGCAATGGGATAAAGAGGCAGTGGACATAATGGTCAAATTCTGGTAGGAGCTAAAGGAGGGACAGACATGGAAAAAGAAGAGGGGAAAACCCCCAAGACAGCACGGAAGAGCGGGATGAGGCTATGCTTGGAATGGAGTGGAGATGAAGAAGGAAAGCAGCAACAACACAGAGACACTAAGTGCTAAGGGATACGCTGAACTGAAGAGAAACACTAATACAGCTCCTACATAATACAGCATTAAGAAAAGATATTCGTAAATATCTAGCTAGAGAGTTAAAATATACAGCTATCTTCATACCATGTATGAAGCCAAATGACCTCAGACTTAATGATTTAACTATGGCTAATATTTTTTTTTTTTTAAACCATGAAAAATATGAGCTCTGGCCACTCCCAGAACAAAAAAGTAGGCTGTTGCACAGAAAACTGGAAAATGTAGCAGCAATACATACTATAGCACTCCCATAACCTTTGCATTACGTCTTGTTTGATAGGCAAGTCATCTTGTGGAAAAAATGGAGAAAGAGATAAATAATTATTCCATTATAACAACCACAGAAATATGACCATGCAAACTTTAGCCAACAGAATTATTAAGAAGCTGAATTTTGCATGTATGAAGTTCACCGGGGTGCGATGAAAGACAAATGCAATGTTTTGCAGGGACGGATCCAGGCACACACTAGCAGTACTTTGGAGTAAGAGCTATCTTTCAGTAACACCAGTGAGGGCTCACAGCACCCAGCATTAAGGCGGTTCCTCCTCCCTCGGCACCACCTGTGCTGCCTGCTCACGTGCAGGACTGAGTGCTCAGCTCCCTCCCTCCCTCCAGGACCCACTCACCCACCGCACGCTGGGTCAGCCTTGTTTGTACAGTTCCTAGCACAGTGACTCATGGCTGTGAGTGGGCTCCAAATCATTCATCATAGAGGAATCAGGACTCGTACTGGCACCCTCTTACAGAGTAACTGCCAGTAGTGATTGTGTTCTCAGATTATAATATTATGACCTTAACTGCTCATAGCATTATATCTTCCCCATGTGCTTTGCAAGACTCAGCATAAGCTTCTAAAGCTTTCCTTTCCAGTTTCAGTAAGGACTGTGATTATTAGAAAATTCTGCAGTATCCCTGTTTACCCTTCATTCTTGCAATGCCTTTGCAGTGGTGTAGTTGCTACAGGCTTTGAGGGCTTTGAACTCTTTTAATAACAGGCTCTGATTACAGGAAAAATTTCTGTCTTTATGCAGAAGATCTACAAATATCTTCTTTAAAGTGTTTCTTTCAAGTGCTGACTCTCCATAACCACTGGATTATTCAGAAGACAGGATGGAGGCTGTGGGGCTGGTGCTATCTAACTACTTTAGGTGACTTTAAATACTTAACTTGAGTGCAAGCCGGTGGACCAAAATTAGGAGCTTATGTCTCCAGGAGAATGAAGAAGAGAGGGCAGTCATCCTGGCAGGGAGTGGGAAATAAGGAGCATTTATGCGAGATACCTACACCAAACATAATATCTCTCGGTTCCATGCATTTCATCAACCATCTTGTAGTCCTGGCTTTTCTTACATGGTGCCTGTCTTGCATTTCCTTTTTCTTCGGTATGTATCACCAGTATTCATTGCTATCTGTCACATACCATCAACTCTTTTTTACAAGCTGTTTTGCTATGCCTAGCACTAAGAGTACAACAAGAAGTATTTCTCTTTCAAGGAAACACTGGCATTTCTCTAGCCTGGTCAGTGTCCAAAAGTCAGCACAGCACAACTCCACTTTGTCAAAGAAATGCTGTAAAGATTGGTTGCTACTAATGCTCATACTATCTTGACCTCGCAACCTATATCAGCGAGTTCCCACAAAAGCACTGCCTCATTTAATTAGCAAAAAAATAGCTATATTCTTCAGGTAAATGAGAGGATACTTGAATACATGCATCCATCACAATTTTTTGTCAAAGAGAAGGATCTTATGAGAACTGGAGCCTTTTACAATCACGTGCTTTTGCTTTGCAAAGCATTTTTCAGGGACCATATCTCATAAATATCTTTTAACAACTTTATGTTTTCTATGCTTCAGCAAACTCAGCTTACTGCTGATGATTGGGTGGGTCCAGATGCCTTTGATGTGGTGTCACTAATGGGTGTTTCCCCTTGGGAAGTTTCCAAGAGAACATTTTTTTAGTGGAGTTTGCTGGTTTATCATGAACTGATGGAAACAGTCCCATTCCAACAAGACCTGCCAGGTGTCTTCCTTGCTCTCCCCTGGCAGATTGCTGCACTCCTGCACAGGCAACATGCAGTCCCAGGGAAGGCAGCAGGCAGCTGTACCACTGTACATCAATAACTCTCCCTGGAGGATTTTGAGAAAGGCAAACCCCATTTTGGGGTTTCTGGAGTTCAAGCAACAACCATTTCTGACATTTGAAAAATTTCTGTGCAAAGCAGGTACAATTCATCAAGCCCAGGGCAATTTCCAGATTATCAGTCAGATAACGAAAATATAAGTTATAATTCTGGATACTAGATTCAAGTGTAGCAGACACATTTATAAATCTGTTTGTTCATCCCTGCCAGCACTAAAGCAGTAAAGACAGAAGATATACCTGTAAAGATAGCCCAAATACCATACAGTCTTTTTAAAATCTTTTATTTCCCCAATTCTGCCTCTTTCTTCTTCTTCTCAGAGACATCCCATCTCATGCACTAGTTAACTCATTTCCTCTTTGCTCTGAACTTTTTTCTCACTCCAGATTTTTACTCAGTGTCACTGTTTTCGATGATGTGTCATGCTGCAGATTTCAAAGCCATTTAAAGGGGAATCCAGCATCACTACTGTAGATCTCAATGGCCTCCCTGTCTCTGCTGGGACTTCCCCACATATCATCAGTGGGAGTTAGAAGGGTGCTCAGGTGGGGAAGGCAGCAGGAGGCCATGAGATAGCTGCACTGCTAAATGAGAAGTGGCTGGGGAGCCAGCTCAGCCATTCGACACTGGCTGTCGGCTCTGCTGTATTTTTAGCTTGCTCTGTGGTTGACTTGGTGCGCTCCAGTTAGCTTGCTCCCAGGCAAAGTCTGAGTATGATGCTGGGGCTGCTTCATGCCAGGGATCCCTCCAAAAGGCAATATGGACAGCATTAAACCAGACTTTGTTCCTGTCCTTCAATATCCTCAGGTTTTGCACTCTGAAAAACAGCTCATACACTACCCAGCTCTCCCCCTCCAGGACTTTCAACATGTGATCTCCATTTCAGGTTATGAAAACACAGTTTGATGGACCGCAACACAGTCCCTGTCCTGTTTTAGATACCATGAACTGAAGCACAACAAACACTCATTAAATCTTAGGCCCACCATACAGGGCCCAGGAAGACCAGAGACAAAAAATTACATACGTGATGTGGCTGCAATGTCTTGCCCAAGCTTACATAGAAAATCTATAACAGACCAGAAAACCAAACCCAGCTCTCCCAAAGGCACAGATTACAGAGTCTAACTAGCAAACCCTCCTTCCTTACTGAGATATAGAACTCAATCTTCCTACCTCCCTTTTGATCTTTTGTGCTGGTCCCATAGATATTGCTTACGCTAACTTTCCAGGAACACGGTCACAATGCAGGGAGACTGCAGATCTCAGAGAGAAAATTCCTCCCATATCTCTTCTAGTCTCTTTCTGATGTTCCTTTCCTTAGCAATGGGGCACTTGTCCACAGCCCATCCTGTCGCTGTGCACGTGTCTGCACTCACCCCCACAAAAGGAACCGAGCTATTGAGATCTTGAGCGCAGCTCCAGCAGCCTGGTCACTTCTCTTAACAGTTCACATGCAAGCCTCATCTCCAGCAGTGTTAGAGTGTGCCAGACATGAGGTGTCTCATTATATCTCACTCCCAGCATCCAGCAGCAGTTGGCACATCCCGCTGCAGTTTAAGCCTCAGATGTCAGGTGTCATTGTGCAATAGTTCCAGACGCATCTCTCTCGTCTCTTCCAGTACCTCTGCTCCTTGTCAGACCTTTTCTCATTGATTTCCATTCTTCACTTGGCAAAGATCCTGCAGCACTTCTTCCATTTGATTTTCCAGTGAATTCTCAGTTCTGTAATACTTAATTGGCCTGGCTTCTTATGTAGATGTTTCCAAAGTATTTTTAAAAATAAAGGAAAAATAAAAAACCTCTGGCTATCTCTCTGAGGTATGTCTTCTCAGCCTGATTGATTGAAGAGTTTTTCTTCCACCTCACGAGTCATTGCAGGTGTCTGCTCATTAATACATACTCCCACTGGACTGTCTGCTTTCAGACTTTATTCACCTTGAGCTCACTGAATTTTTCCACACGTAGCTAAGTTTTACCTGTGAGCCATGGTTTACAAATCTCTTGCATTTTTTAGTGAAGGTGATGAGCTTTTGCCATGTTGATGACCATATATTTTACCTCGAGCAATAGTTGTTTGGCCAACTTGATCTTCCTTATACTAATTGACTATGGGCATCCCTGTTGTACCTCAGCTGGTAGATAGGTATCAATACCTTCTGTGTTACTTTCACGCATCAGAGACAAAGTTTTAACTAGTAACTTTGCATTTGGTGATCCAAAATGTTAACCCCTGCTAATGTTTCAAAAGTAAAAAAAATCAGATGTCTATCTTTATAACAAGGTATTTTTATCAATATAACGAGAAAAAATTAATGTCTGTGGTATCAGCAAGCTTTTCAAGCTCTACACTCTTAAATATTATCTATTAGTCAACATGCTTCAGTCACAAACTAACCTAAAAGATTTTCTTTTTGATTAAAACCATCCGTTTCCCTTATCCCTCATCCATTCTGGGCTGAAGTGCAGTAGCAACCCCACACAGTTTCAGTGCTGGATATGAAAAAGTAGCATCAGTCCTTTAAAATAACTAGAAACTGCATTGTGCCAGGCAATAGATCACTGTTCTACATAAAAATTTGACTCTAATACAAGTAACTGTGGAAAGCATGATGGGATCGTGAATGCATGCTACTCCTGAGACCTGCAATAGCAAAGCACAGATTCAAGAGGATGCCGAAGCCACCAGGACACATCACCAACAGGCATCCTGTGCTCTCCGCTGGCAGTAGCGCTCCATAGCTCCCACATGGAGATTGCGCAGAAAGAGTTCAAACAGGCTGTGAGGTACTGGGTATGTACAACACGTGCTGAGGTCGTGTGCTTCCAGACAGGAGTTTGAACTGAGGTCCTCTCTCTTTACGTCAGTTGTCCTAGAAGAGTGCACATCGTGGCTGGTGCCATGATCCACTGCCATTGTCAACTATATCCTATGTTTTGCATATAATCTAGAAATACCAGTCATCCTATAGTAGGAAGGGGTTAATTTTTGGAAGAGTTGAAAGGTGGCATGCCACTGTCTGCAGTGTGTCCCTCGAGGATCTTCTGTCCAAGCCCTGAGCAGGTTCAGCCTTCCAGGAAGAGGACATCATGGAAGAGGACAGCAAGAACAAGTCTTATGTTGCGCCTGCTAAGCCAAAACCCTTGGCACAAGAATAATGCAGATGTTCTCATGATAGCCGATGTTCCCTGAACAGAAGCAAAAGGTCTGAGAGTTGTTTGGGATGCACAAACCTTGAGTTTTCTAAGGAGGTGTCATCAGTGGTCTTACGTGGAACATTGAAATGCATCCAAAACCAAAGCAAGACTTACCTAAATAGTTTCCCATTAAATTATTGAACATCTATCATATTACAGGATGTGTTTTGCACAGAACAATAAGAAAAAATTACAGGTACGCTGCCTTTTTGAGACAGGGTAGAAGCTGTTTTGCTCTCTTTGTATTCTGATTGAAGCTGGACAGAAACCAGCATAAAACTTGAAAAGGGGCTAATAAATCCTCGAGGTCAATTTAAACAATCAGTTGAGACTGAGTTGTAGGGAACCAGGATTAATCATTGTAAAGCATTTTAAAATTATTTCTCCATTCCTAACCTCAGTTTTCCTTTTAATCCCCCGATTCTCATTAGTTAGCTTGGATTCTATGCACCACCACTCACAGTGAAACAAATTAATGTGGTGATGATGAGATGGAAATATCAGTCCCTGTGACTGAACCTTGCCAACTGAATGCCTGACTTCAGCAGGATATAGCTGCAGAGCAGAGTGCTGCTAGACTGCCCAGAAACACTCTAAATTTTTTCTTTATTCATGCAGGTCAATTATCAGTGAATTTACTCCAGCCATAATGAGTATGGCCCTGGAGAACAACTTAATATAGTGTATAAATGTCACAAAAATGCATCTTTCACATGCAGTTGTTAAAAACAAATTGATGGGTTTGTACTGTATATGAAAAACAAGTGTGTTTTTCACAAAAAAAACACACTTTGCCTTGCATTGAACTGCTCCTCCCTTTGCTCCCAAACAGACTATTTTTCAAAAAAGTTTCATATCTTTCATCAGATTTTTTCTAAGTGAATTGATTCCTAAAATGCTTATTCCAAAACAACAGGATTTCAATAAATAAATCAGAAAAGCCTGGAAGAAGACACTGTTGCAGTAAAGTGGATGAAAACCCAGTTAGCATGTATCTCCCCATGAAGTTGACAAGTTGATATCCACTTAAACAGCAACCAAATAGTAAATGTATTGCAAAATTTTCTTTCTTTCCTTGATTTTCTCTGTATTTCATTTGAAGAGGTAGCAACTGCCCTTCCAGTGTTAGATACAATTTCTCTAACATCCCAGAGACACCACTTTTGAATGCATCACTGTAAAATCTACCTTTATATTGAGCGATTCAATAGGAAAAGAATACCTCCCTGGAAAAAAAAAAAATCTGATTTACAGCCACTAAGTCCCATAGAAAAATGACTAAACAAAATGGATTTTTATATCAAGGAGAACAAGAGCTATTAGTGAAATCATTCAGTTCCAAGGAATATGATCAATGACATTATTTAGAATATCCATGTTGATAAATGCCACAAAACTAAAGTGATTTCAGCAAGAAGATTGTTCAGAATCTCAACAGTTAGTGATATCTGGGATTGTTGTTCTTCTGATATGAGGAAAAATAAAAAAAAAAAAAAAGAGCATCCAAGCTACATTTACAAGCTTTCAACTATTCAAGAATTTGTATTGTTAATGAGGAGAATGTTAATAACTAGGATGTTGGAAGAAAACTGAGAGTAATGATCAGTGATTACTATGCTACCTGTCCCTCTTGGTATGAACAAGGAACATGCACATTAAGTAACAAAGTGCTTCACGAAAGAAGTTAAGTAAGCATGGCATGTTGCCACACTCTGAAAGAAAAGTGGAAGAAATCACATGAGAAACAGTGATTCTCTGGACATGCACACAAAGACAGAGTGACCAAAAGAGGATTTATAGGGGAAGGAGGGTCAGCTCTTTCTTTCCTATACAAAGTGCCACATGCAGCAGGAGCAACCATCTTGCAGACCAGCTCTATTCAAAGGAGCATCTGCATCCAGCCTTGGTAACAAGTTTCTTTTCATGATTAAAAAGTACCTCTAAGAGCAGTTTCATAGGAAGAATTTCAGGCGAAGTTCAGTACATATCAGCAGTCCAAATCATTACTCGTTTTTTGTTGTCTACCAGCACTAACCCAAGAGGAGACAGAGAGGTCGAGCAGCTGCTGCTAGAAGCATTTTCACAGCATCATGGCTCATGGTGAGCCAGCTGTGACGGTGTACGCTCTGCCACATGTTATCTGCCAGGCCCAGGAGAGTTTTATGTTGACCTCTGATGTTTCTCGCTCAGAGCTGCAAAGCATCCCTTTCAAACACGTGCTGTCTCACTGAAGGTATGATTCCCTGTGTGTTTTGTTCAAAGATACTGCTGCCTTGAGGACCTTTCCCCTCCTATTTCCAACCCTCCATCACAGTCCACTATCCATCTTTTGTGCCAGTAAAGCCACTTTTGTGTCCACTTTACAGTCCTTGAGCACTTCCATGCTGGCACAGCTGAAGTCAGAGAACTGCAAAGCAGAGGCAGCAATGACCAACCTGGCAAAGACACAGGCAAGCACTTTCTAAAGCTCTTCAGCACTAGAGAAAGCATGTCATCAAGTGAGTCTTCCACCCTAGAAACAACAGGTGGAATTTGGTTTCATATGAGTTTCATATCAGTGAACTCCATTAAGTTAACCAGAGCGATGTCTGATACGACCTGAGTGAGCTGTCAAAATGAAGGCCGGTAGTTCTATGATTGCCACAAACTTACTCTGTGCCTCAGTGGAGCCATGGTTCTGGAGCGTAAAGACAACTGATGAATGGTTCAAAAGGTTAACAACTTTGTTACTAACGATTTGAGGATAAACCTTCAGCTGCTCAGACTGAGGATGCCATTTCTCTTACTGACTTTTACTTCTTAAATGTACAGCAAAGTCCTTCAGTCAGAGACTGAATTTACAAATGTTTGAAAGCAGTTCTGAGAAATATCTCAAAAAAAGAATAATGAAAGGTGGGTTTCACTTTTTCTAGTCTGCTGTTCCCAGAGTTTGTTCTTCTCTGTTAATCCTGTTGCACATCCCTTGGCATTCACAAAGGATGTAAATTAGTCATGCCTTCATGACCACCTTTAGCCAGGAAACCTTTGCTTTATACATCAAAATGGCAGCAATTACCTGATGGGTAGCAGGAGTCGCTGAACTACTTGCAAGAGTTGATGTTAGTAACCACAAAAAGCATCAGATTACTCTGAAAATCCAGCTCTGATTGACTTGCCTAAAGTCAAACAGAGCCAGAAAAAAAGCCCTCCAAAAGCAAGGCTCTCTTTTCTTGAGCTAATGTAGCTGACAGATAGAGAAGCATGTACAGCACATTCCATTTTGTATCTGTAAAGACAACAGCAATACCTTCCGCAATGTGAAGTACAGAGTGTTGGGGTTTTCTTCTTGATATGCAGTGATGTACACTGGGAAACCACTGCTTGTTCAGAAGAACAGGAGAAGTTGCCAGGGGAAAAAACAGTCCCACACCTTCGTTCATTGCAGTCTGGGACAGCAGCACAACGTCTGTAGCCCAGGCGTATCTGAGATTGCTCGAAGCAGTACAGATCTCAGAACAGGTTCCTTTCCTGGTTTCTCTAGTGGATATTGCATCCCAGCCAGAGCTTCACGTTTCTTTAGCTACTCAGCCAGCCACACTTCAGACAGCAAATTAAAAGCTGCTTAGTGTTTGTAACCACAATGGAGATCTGCTCCAGAGCTGTGTCTTTCAAAGCAAAGAATAATAAAACAATAATAATAAAAACAGACACACCACTTTTTCACACACATTAGTGTAAAAACAGCATCATTTCACTAAAGTCATCATTTCATATGGCCATCACTTAGTCTAGTGTAAACTCCATAGGTCCTCATGTCCAAGGAAGGCACACCCATGTGTCTCAGCCAGAAATCCAGCCCAAGAAACCTTCTGTCACTAAAAGTGTAAGTCTGGATCAATCGTTGAAACCCAGGGAGTTATTCCAAGTTCACATCAGCAGAACAGAGGTCAGAATCTGACCCAAATATTAATTGGTTTTTGGAGTCTCTGTGTCTGGCCATCAAGAAACGCCTGCTGGATGCTAACTGCAGTCTGTAGGCAGAACAAAAGGAGAACAGTGAGGAAACAATTGTGGATGGTATTTTCTAATGTGAAGCTATTAAGCAAAGAGTGCCAAGAGTTGTGCATGTTAGGCACAGAGAAATGGAACATTGCAAAATTAAATCACTCACTGTACCAGAGACTACATCCCAACATAGGAATGGTTTGTAAGAATTTGTTTGCTGTTATATCTAAATATAGTTGTCCTTTTCCTGTTAATGCATCAGCCTGTAAGGCACTACCCAGGTGGGCAACAGTGGAGAGTCACTTCTGTTCCCTTGCTGCCCAGCAGCTCCACTGTGGTGCCTGTACTCTTTGGAGTGTCTCTTGCCGCAGTAGTTATCTTCACACTGCACACGAGACCACTGTGACACTGAAATTAGCACTGAAAGAGTAGAAATGTCCATAAAAAAATACTAGGACATTATGGAGGTAATACCCCAGGTCCCAGAGCAGTACAGCAGCACTGACACAGCTTTGTACATGAGCTAATAAGGGCTTTCACCAATGCTTGTAACCTTAGTTGCAACATTGTGCTGACCAAGTTGACCTGCATCTAGGTGGAGAGTGAGGCCTGATACCATGAGCTTCAGCATCTCTGCACCATCCTCTACTGCATGGTCCAAAGTGCCTGAAATCACATCTTTAGCACAAGGACTGAGTTTGTGTCTGTCTCGCCACGAGATGAATGTTAGCAAGTGAAACATCGCTGGCGAACCCAGGAAAAGCTAATAATCATAGAATCATAGAAAGTTTTGGGTCAGAAGGGACCCCTAGAGGTCATCTAGTCCAACCCCCCCACAGCGAGCAGGGACACCGCTAACTAGATCAGGTTGCTCAGAGCCCTGTCCAACCTGGTCTTGAATGTTTCCAGG
>Ga0065711_1030420_pt1 | contig 32566 bp, 24 predicted proteins | sample Hoacrofraction12_FD_59098 | JGI IMG/M metagenome (GOLD analysis project Ga0065711, IMG submission 59098) | Hoatzin crop microbial communities from Cojedes, Venezuela - Epithelial fraction 12 v2 (version 2) | ecosystem: Host-associated > Birds > Digestive system > Esophagus > Crop | place...
TCCTACAGCAGGCTGCACAGGACCTTGTCCAGGCAGGTCTTTAATATCTCCAGAGAAGGAGACTCCACAACCTCCCTGGGCAGCCTGTTCCAGTGCTCCGTCACCCTCAGAGGGAAGAAGTTCTTCCTTATCTTCAGACGGAACTTCCTATGCTTCAGTTTGTGCCTGCTGCCCCTTGTCCTGTCGCTGGGCACCACTGAAAAGAGCTTGGCCCTATCCTCCTGACACCCACCATTCAGATATTTGTAGGCATTTATAAGGTCCCCTCGCAGCCTTCTCTTCTTCAGGCTAAACAAGCCCAGCTCCCTCAGCCTTTCCTCATCGCACAGATGCTCCAGTCCCCTCATCATCCTTGTAGCCCTCCGCTGGACTCTCTCCAGTAGTTCTTCATCTTTTTTGAAGTGGGGAGCCCAGAACTGGACACAGTACTCCAGATGGGGCCTCACTAGGGCAGTGCAGAGGGGAAGGAGAACCTCCCTCGGCCTGCTGGCCACACTCCTCTTAGTGCATCCCAGGGTCCCATTGGCCTTCTTGGCAGCCAGGGCACACTGCTGGCTCATGGTTAAACTGTCATCCACCAGGACACCCAGGTCCCTCTCCGCAGAGCTGCTCTCCAGCAGGTCCGCCCCAAGCCTGTGCTGGTCTATGGGGTTGTTCCTCCTCAGGTGCAGGACCCTGCACTTGCCCTTGTTGAACTTCATCAGGTTCCTCTCTGCCCAACTCTCCAGCCTATCCAGGTCTCGCTGAATGGCAGCACAGGCTTCTGGTGTATCCACCATTCCTCCCAGTCTGGTGTCACCAGGAAACTTGCGGAGGGTACATTCTAACTCTTCATCCAGGTCGTTGATGAAGAAGTTAAACAAGACTGGGCTGAGTACCGACCCCTGGGGGACACCACTAGTTACCAGCCTCCAACTAGACTCAGCACCGCTGATGACAACTCTCCGAGTTCTGCCATTCAACCAGTTCTCAATCCACCTCACTGACCACTCATCCAGCCCACACTTTCTGAGCTTCCCTAGGAGGATGTTATGGGAGACCATGTCGAAAGCCTTGCTGAAATCAAGGTACACAACATCCACTGCTCTTCCCTCATCTACCCAGCCCGTCTTGATCTTTCATCTTATTTCTATTTCTCTGCTCATCTTCTAAGTAGGAGGACAGAACAAAACAGCTTGAAAAAAAAACCTTTTCTGGCTTCATCATTTCCACCTAAAAGACTTCAGCAGGGCATTCAGGCCATCTGTGTCATTTTTATCCCTACTCTGCCAGGTCTCAGAGTCCTGTAATGTTACCATCCAGCCAGAGACAGACTACAGCAAGCACGTACAACTTTAAACTGTTGAGGAGCAGAACAGACTTTTTAAATTTTTTTTTTTAAAGTAGTAATTTGAATTCACCTACTATTAATCAATTACATTATTTGAACTTTCAAGTGTTAAACAAGCTGTTTCACTCAGTCTGGTGAATTTGGTGTTTCAGTTTCTTTGTTCAGGGCTTATCGGGCAGCTCGACATTCCACCCCCTAGAAGTGATGGACACTGCTGTTGCCATCCCTCATCCGGCAAAAGTTTTGATAAGTAGAGTACCCAAAAGAGCTTAATTCAAGGACTGAAAAAACATACTTGACAGGGAGGGACATGAGAAAGTTAGTCCAGTTAATTCAGCAAGGAAAAGTTTAAATAACAGTATTTTTAGTGCTTGAATTACATAGCTTTGTCATTGGCAGGCTCCTTACCAAAACCAAGAAAATTATAAGTGCCAGCAGAGGCATGGCAGTGCAACTGGATAACTTGCAAAGCAAATCTGGTGTTCAGAATACAAACCACGCACAAGCACAGGCAAACCAGTTAAGATGGATCACTAATGAGGTCTGTTAACCATGAATAGAACTGACCAAGAACTGCACTGACTCCTGTTCATCAAGTTGCACAGTCCCCTGTTCAAACTCTTTTTTAGAGATGCTCCTGATGTTCTAGCTAGGTCATCACAGCCTGCTCTGACCTTGACAACTATGAGCACTTGCAGGAAACTGCTCTCTCAGCTGCAGGGACACTAATCTTCATTAGTGGTTGATCACCAGCTTGAATATCTCCTCATGTCCGTGGGCTGAGTGCGGTGAAATAACAGACAGAAGCTAAGAGGATCTTGACTGATGGAAACAAAAATGAAAGTCTAAATACAAAACTTGTTACTGTGATCCACACAGCTTGAACTACAGCTGAGGGGCTTTTGTTTTGTTACCTTTTGTGTACGCTGTGGAATTTCAGCAGAGAGCAGCACCCCTTCCAGCCCTTGGGTCTCCCTACAGACTGAACTCAAAGAGCTTGTGAGCCTACCTCCAGCACTCTTGCATTATCCACATCCACCACTCAACATCTCACAGCAACAACACTTGAGCTAGCTCTGTGGACAAAAAGCTTTATCCAGGATTTAAATACTGTGGTTTTCTACAAGCAGGCTGTATTCCATATTCTTTCAAATAAACAATCCTATGTCAGCAGGTTCAACCCTCTCAATATTAGAGCCAATCATCTCACTAAAGAAAAAATGAAGCTGATCAAGCTTATTAGCAAAATCAGCCTGATCACTGATTTGCCAAACTGGGGAGGCCACCTGAGATTTGTTTAAGGATCAGTACTTGATGATCAGGAGGTTATCATGGGAAACAGAAGCTGATCACACACGTATGAGTACAGTGCCTAGAAAAGATAGCTGGTCACATAAGCTGCACTTGCCTACTGCAGTGAAATTTCAGCATCCTTTGTTGTCTGGAAAGCATAGGCTGCGATCCCCGCACTGTATCTTTTGTGTACAGTAATATCAGAACCTGCCAAGATTCTGCACTTGCTCTGTGTAACACAGCAGAGCTGAACGTCTGTGTGGCTCGACCTTCAGACATAGGGATCTCCCTGTATCCACTTCCACCTTGGCTGGTCATCTTCCTACCTTCTGCCTGTCCAAATTTGTAGCGGATTTATTTTAACATGCAAGGTGGATTCCTCTTGGTGTTTCGCTAAGTCAGAAGGAGGGGAGAGCTAATTTAGGATCATCTGAGATGCTGGCAGAGCCACCCTCCTAAGGGCTTTTACTGCCTTGGCCACATAACACTACAAACAAGACAAAAAACTCCTACACTTTTAGGTGGACAGCCTGGACCCCTCCTCACATAGCTTAGGATCTTGTGCAGCAGCCTCATGGTGTCTTGGCTCTCAGTCTTGCAAGTGACATGCAGGGCTGTCAATGTTTCTCCTCCAGAACCGTTGCCAGGAGGCAGCCGTCAGGGCCCTGCTACCCTTACACACCTATGCCAAACCCTTCACATTGCTGGGATCCTGCGCAAGACACCAAATTTCTGAGCTTGCCTCGGCCCGATAATTTCTCAAACTTTTCTCTAGTAACAATTTTAAGAATATGAATAGATTTAGACTCCAATTTCCCTGTGTTGCTCGGGAGGGGGGAAGGAGGAGCCTGCATGTACAAAGCGATTCCTGTGATTTAAATTGGCCATAGAAATTGTATTTTTCAACAAGTCTTCATAATACGTGGTATTTTCAGTGCAGCCCTCCTCCTGAGGTTTTCAAAGGACTCCAGACACCACGGTAAGTCTCAGAAGTGCTTTGCATTTGTAACAAATCCCAAGGGAGGAAACATGATTCATTCTGTAAAACACCAAGCAAACTGCAATAGCCACAGCCTTTATCTCAAAGGACAAAGTGTAGTTACAACTGCCCAGCTCGTAAGTAATGTTCCATAAAGAGCTATTTTGGGAGTTAATTTTCCTCACTCCAAGGAGCAAAACCGTTTAAAAAAAACAAAACAACATTTCTTTTGGAGGTCCTGTTTTCCTTTCGATGAACAGACACTCCTCCATCTCAGAACAAAACCACTTCAGGAGGAACACTGTCCTTTGCTTCTTTGTTCTTTCAGCGGCTCCTGACGGAGACAGGAACAGCTTATCCCAGTGCAGCAGCTTTGCCTGCGCAGAGGTGGGGTTCTGCAGAGAGCATGTGCATTTTGCTGTGCATTCAGTCGTATTTTTAGACAGCCAAGTAAACAAGCAAATGCCTGTTGTCTTTAAGCAATGTACATTACCGGTCTCCACTATGAACAACTTCCCACTAATGCGAATAAAGATCCGCCTTCCCTCATTCCCAGCTAAGACAACAGGACTTTCACCTTCACTTGCTATATATAGGTATAAAACAGTAATATTAACTGAGAAGATACAAATGTTGACTAAAGGGACAACTAAAATTTGAGACCCTTGGTGACCTGTGATGACAGAAGGAGTGGTGTTAATGACTTTCATTCTGACTGTTTGGAGTTTCCATTTGTAGAGGTCATTCATCTCCTCCTCCCAAATGAGGGAAATCCTCCATTTTCTAACAGAGCAGCTGATTCCTCTCCTAGGCATACCCTCCACTGTAGTCTTTTTTTTCCTCAGAACATCTTTTATTCTGTCCATCTTTCCCCATATTTCATTGGTTATTTCAAGCCTGCTCATTGGAAAGATAACTTTAAATCTATCTATTCTTCTAATTCATTTACTTTCTGACTTGCACTTTTTTCCTAAAGACCCATCACATGTATAAAACAAGCAAGTCAGTAGCAGGTAGGAAATGTTTGGGTTTAGTTCTTCTTTTCTATCAGATTGTTTTTCCCCCCCCTCCCTCTTTTCAGATTGAAACAAGGAGTCCAGGCATCAAAAAGACACCTTTGTTTCCTCTGCCCGTTACCGGGTGTTGCATGTATCATCCCCCACTTACGCCAGTCACAACCACTGCAGTTCAGTTCCTTGAGGACTTTGCTGACCACCCAGCGCTCTTCTGGGGGCTTACGGCTCACCGCCATGACATTGCAAGCAAACACAGAAATCCAGCAGTTTCCATCCTCCATTTTCTGATTCTGAGACTCTAAAAATATCACTGCAAGGAAAGGCTTTGAAGTTTAAAGCATGCTGACTGTTCTCAGCTGGCCTTAATCACGCTTGTTATACCTACAGTACAGACTAATCTAACAATACGATTTTAAGGAGATCATCCTAAACACAAAGCTAAATCGCTCCTTTTATTTCAAAATTATTATGAAGAAGGCAACATTTTCTGAAACTCATTGTCTTCAAAACTGAAGATTAATTCTAGATGCATCCTAAGGTTTATGATTCATCCCATTATAGCTAGCACACAGCCTCTTAAAGAAAGCAGACAATGTTCAGAACTGAAACCTCCTTCCTCCACACCTCCGGCTTTGGTAAAGAGAGACAGCGTTTATACTTAGTTGAAGGGCATGAGCATCATTGCTCCTTCAGTTAAGTGCTCCCTGGGCCCATTTATCTCCGGCTAATAATCCAATTTGCCTGGATGTATTTGACTCCAGTGGGAGTGCAATTCACAGAGCAACTGCAGAAGGTAGTTCTTAAGGGACTCATCACGTTACCCAGAGACAGACGTTTTAAATACAGAATATACTCTGCCAAAGCGAGGTTCACTCGTGCAGCCTGCTTCAGTGACATGGCAGCACTACAGCTTGCTTTTATTTCATGACTCCCACTTGAAAAGCAAACAGCACAAAAACTGTTTAATCATTCATGGATTCATTTTACAGAATACAGAGCCTGCTGAATCTGGCTGTAAACAATGATTTGGCTTTTGATCCTCATCCTACACCAAGTATATAAAAAGAAATAGAAAAAGACAGAGCAGTAACAGGAAAAAAAGAAAAATATCCAATTACTACAAATGCACTACTCTCTTTTTTTCTACTTACTTTGACTCAACTGGTTACAAGTGTTTCACATCCAGAAAACGTAGAAACCTACCAAAACAATCACCTTCACATAATACTTCTCTTTGTATTCTGTCTTGAAAGGTTATGGCAATAGCTTGACTTCTTAACACACACATCCCAAAACAAAAAAAATATCTCTGTATCAGCCGCTCTATTTGGCTCCTCATAAAACTGCTCATATGATGATAATGCTTCTGGGGGAAGGAATTACATAATTAAACATTTCACAGCAGGGAAAAAAAAAGTTTTTGTGTTTAAGCAAGACCTCCAGGGCTAAGTAAGTCTCTTACAAAACACACATTATGATTTCAGTGGGTCTTTTTTTGAGACCCAGGCCGAAATGCTCTTTAATTACACTGAGAAATCCTAAAGAGTAGACCTCCGATACAAACGGTAGAGAAGGAATCTGAATGCAAGGGAGTCTGAAAAATAATTCCCAGGACTTAGGGACTGCAGCTCAGTTCCTTAAAACTCCCCACGCTGACCTTCAGGCGGGCAGCCAGCCTGCCCCAGCTGCGAGCCCCTCCCCATGGGGCCAGTTGCCCCGCACAGGGGATGAATTCCTTCGCACAGCCGCGCTCCCACTCTGCTCCCCTCCAGCTGTGGCCGCGCTGCCCCCGTTGATAACGGCTCCACCAAAGCCCAGCCATGCCAAGAAGGAATCATGGCTGCTTTGCTACATTCCCAATGGCTCCTGCCAGTACCGAGCCACTTTAGGGACACTGCCTCGGAGGGAAAGCTCCCACAACAGAAAAGCAAAGGACACTTCAGCTTATGCACATGAGCCTGAATTTTATTTACTCCATCTTATCCTTCCTCAGGCAAAGCGTGAACCTTTCACTGCAGTTTCTGCGTGCCACCTGCAACCAAATCCACCTGGCTGCAGCTCAAAATCTTGCTTGTCAGTAGCAAAACCTTCTCCAGCTGCTTGTTGCATGGGGACCCAGATGCAGCCCATCTTCCCAAATACGCTTCTGAGGTAGGGAGGATCCAAGGGAGAATCCAAGAAATGCTGCTTTGATTTAACACCACCACCAGAACTCTGGCACAATGTCTGATTCATCCAAACAGATCGGGGAAAACAGTCTCTCCAGAGGAGGCCGGGAGATGATGATCACTCCAGGCACATGCACAGATTCCCTTGATATCCACCCTGCACCTTCCAAATTGCTACTTGAAATATAGATTTTCCCTCCTTGCGACAGAAGCTTTTCTATTCACTTGGAAAACCAATGTTGCCATGGTATCCATGCACTTTAAAGCCAGACCTGCTTTTATGTGACTGTTTTCCCGTGAGATGGGGACATGTTTTTGTCCCCCTTTCCAAGGGCCAAACCCACAAAGACCTGGTCTGGTTCTCAGCGGCTCCTCAGTGTGGAGGCGCATCCATGGGGGGAGGCACCCCAGCATCCTTAAGAACCTGCTCAAAACAACACCTCTTGGGCTGTGTGTTGGAAGGAGCTGGAAGCAGCAGCGCTGCCCTCCTACCTACACTGTGTGTGGGAGCTAATACAAAGAAACTTAGCATGAAGTGTTGACTCGTAATGGCACTAATGTAAAACCTGCTCCTAAAAACAATCCCTGCTCATCTTTGTCCTTTTTCTTCCCGTGCCTTAACAAGAAATGAGGGAAGCAGAGCAATGAGCTGATTTTTGTGCAAACGCAAAAGCTTTCATCCACCTCGCGTCTTTACTGACACGATGACGATGCACATCCTTTCTTCAGCTCCCGTTTGGAAATACGCGGCAGTGACCGGCCTGCTCAGACGAGTGCTGCTCCGGGCCCCAGCGAGCCACGCGCCTCGGGGTGCCTGTTCCTTCCCTCCGGAGCTGCCTCTCCCCGCCCAGGCCAGCCCGGTCCTGCAGACCCCTGGACCGGAGCGAGCAGAGCCCGCTCCTGCGTTTCTGGACATCTCTGCTTCTGCACCTAGGCGTAAGCATCAGCCCAGCCACGTGGTCTGCGGAGCACTGACTCGCGAGAGTGCAGGATTTGCTGCTGCCCAGTAACGGAGCAACATTTCTACCAAAGTGAGCCGTTTAACAGCAATTTCATTAGGGAGAAAGGTCACCTCTCTAATTTGCTTTATAAATCCAACAGGACTAAAGACAAATGCATTTCTGCGTCTGAGAAATGGTGTTATAACTTTACTTGAATGTCACAGAATTGCGCACTGTGCTGTCACATGAACACTGCAAGACGAGAGCAGAAAAATTGCCTCCCATCCAAAGCTGTGATTTTCCTCTTATAGTAATAGTTAATATCTTTTTTTTCATCCTCCCCTCCCATTTTACCTCATGGTTTTCTATTGCTTGAGCTTAGTCAGAGAACCGTGGTGTTTTTATTTTGGAGATTCAGGTGGGAAGAGCAACCTTAGTGAAGTGTAAGCAGGTAAATCTGTTTGTTAGAGGGGGGAGAGGCGGCAGCCTGTGCGTGTTTTCCTAGCAGTCGCTTCTGCTGGCTTCCTGCCCATGTCACTGGCCTTTTCCACAGGACAGCAAGCCCCACAGAGAGGGAAAACACGTGTTTCCAGTCAAGAGTGTACTGTGTGTGAAACACGTGCCAACAAAAATGTCTGTTCCGCTCCCTGTATGTTTGGGGATTGCCTTAAATTTAGGGCGTTGCAGATTGTTTGCCTGAGTAGCGTATGTGTGCATTACAAAATCATCTTTTACATTTCTTTTTAAGTTTATACAAGACAAAATATCTGAAGGGTGGTCTCTGTACACATGCTCACCTGCAGCTTTGGTGGCCTGTCCCTACCCAGCTCAGGAACTACTACGGCAGTCACAGAATGGGCTTAGAGTAAATGGCTGAGTTTCTTTCCTTTGAAGGTGCTCACTCCCATTCTCAACATTTTAAAATCTTATTTCTAGTTAGGAGACCTTATCATATCACTCATCCCATTAATGCCTGAGCCGTTCAAACCATCACTATTCAGAGAGTAATAGCCCTGCTTTCATGAAAGAGGAGCAGAGGGAGCGAAGCCAAACAATGCAGCCAGAGCCAAATGCAATCAATTACGGACATAGAAATGAACCTCTCACGTCCCAAGACCTCACCCTTCCTCCCTGGTGGCTCTGTTTTGGCCTAAGCAGTTAGAAAACCAAGTCAGCTTGTTCAGCATGCGCTGTGGCCGGAGCATGACGAGCCCGGGCAGGCAGCTCGCAGGTGGAAGGGAAGGGTCGGCTGCCAGCGGCACCTCCCCTCGCACCCCAGCTCAGTGCGGGGAACGCTGCTCCGCAGAGGCAAGTTGCAGAGTGATAGTGAGGGCAGATTTACTGCAGAGCGAAGCCTCTTCGTGCCATTCACCCTCATTAGTTTTTATTTAAAACACGTCATGTTATGTTAGCCTAATAGTCTTCAAGCTCCAGCTTAAGTGCACTGGCTGAACTTAATATTGACTTTCTGTTCGTTGAGTTTTCTTCCTGCTCTTCTTGCAAATGGAGATAAATTTGGATCCCATGCTCATGTATGTGATTCTTCCTCACTCACACACCTATTGAGCATCCTTTCAGAAGGCTATTAGATGACACCTTACTGTTAAAAAAAAATTACTAAGCAATTGTCCATAATGAGGTCATGCTCTCAAAACCTTCATGAAGGCAGATAAATGTCATTTACAATTCTATGAGTAAGGAAAACTGAAGCACAAGGGCTGCTATGTTTAAGGTGATTCTGGTCCAGCCTGTTATGACGAGACTTTGGTACAGCTTTTGGGGGAGAGGATATTTGAAGCACTTTCTCCCAAAAATATTTTATTTTGGATTTCAGGTAGGATAGCTGAGCAAGTTGCAGCCAGGCTTCAAGCAGGGTTACAGGCAGCATGTGAGTGGGTCTTACTTTAGCTTGTACTTGCTGTCAAACCGAGGCCACAGCCTTAAGTGAGATGTTGTTCATCATCTGCGGAGGGAACCCTCCCCTAAGTGTTAGAGAGCCCGATAGCTAAGTGAGGAAACACACACAGACGCCTTCCCAAGCACACATTTACACCATACACTTTGGTACATGTTCAAAGCTCCTGTACATCTCTATTCTAATGTGTATTAAGGCTTTTACTAGCAGCAATGCAGAAGGTCATTATAGAAATTAATCAGGCTTCTGGGAGGCCTGTGTAAGTGTTTTTGATGCAGTAGAAGCAAACTTACAATGGTTTATTGTTAATATGAGAAAAGTGATAAGATTTCCTGCTAACTTGATTACTAAACTAGCCTGGTACTATATTAATTTACTTCCTAGCTTAAGATGTTTGTAATCTTGGTAGTAATAATATTTTAATAGGAAGACATTAGTAGGCCAGAGTGTGTAAATATTTAATTTATAATAACATTAATATTTCTATATCCATCATATGAGAATATGGAAGGATAAGGTTAACCCACAGAATAAAGTATACTTTACACTATGTTCTGACAGATATTAACAGCTAGACTGATGCTTTAAGGTAATGAAAGAATGTGTTGTGAAGTTGGAGAGGGGTTACCAAAGACCAGGTCCTGGGAAATCCGTCTTTTCTGTTGTTGTTCCCACACTAACCAGGTCCTGTGTCCACAGCCACAAGATACAGATTTTCTTTCCTGGAGCACTTTTAGCTGTTGTTGCTAATATGTGCTAATATGGCTTGTTAAAATTACGACGTTTTTGCTGTGCAAGTACAAATTGTTTTCTGTAACTTCAGTGAGGCTGTTAGAATGCCAGCCCTAGTGAAAGCACATTTATTGAGGGAAGGTAGCTTTGACGAAAGAACATTTAGTTGAGGCACGAGTTTTTTTCTGCTGCGACGTACCCTGTTGCAACAGTCGCTGATGCTGATGGAGAAGGAAGGGCACGCGCAGCAGAATGTGGCCAGGGTCAAGTGCTTTCTCTTCAGTAGCCTCTTCTTTTGCAGCTGCAAGAGGTAGAGTGCTGGGCTAGATGGACCGCTGCTGTGACCAGTAGGTCTGCTGGCTCTTCTGAGTCAGCCGTGCTAAGGGCTAGGACCTGAAATTGCCCAGGTCCCCTCTGCTGGCTGCAGGTTCAGTGAGAAGATATGACAGAGAAGGGGGGCAGGTGATGCCACAGCGTGGCATCAGAGATACAGAAAGTCAGTAACATAGCCTGGGAATGCAGTTGGCAGGTAGCACTGAAAAGTGGTGTTTCCAGAGAGAAGGACACACAGAATGGCAGTTCCGCAGCCAAATGGAGTGGGCAGACTGAGGTCACCAAGCTAAGGTCTGGCTCCTGCAGGCTGTCCCCCCTGAGTGGGTGGTGTGGGGCAGAAGGGCCAGGCTATGACCTCTCAGACCTCCTACTGCAAGGCTGTTCTTCCAGCTCCCCTCGTCCAGTCATTTTGTCTCCTGTGGCTGTGACTGTCCAGTCTCTATTAGGGGAAGATGGCTGCTGTTCCCTTTCACAAAGGTGAAATTTCTGGTGAAAGTCACTTGTGTTACCATCAGCCCACATTCTCTTAATCAGCTTATTTACTTTTAGTAAGAAAAACTGCTGTTCTCTTCATGTTACACCTAAGGTAATATCCAGGGAGAAGTTACGTGTTTTATACTTTGCACTGAGCTAAGGACCCGCCACAGCTGAAAGGTGAGCTCCTACCCCAGATGTTCCATCTAGGGTGGTCATCTGTTCCTCTGCTGAGCTAATTCACCCAACTAACAGAAAAATAGCCCTAAACTGGTAGTAAACACAAAATAGTGCTTGACAAGAGCACAGTGGAGGAACCAAGATGCCCTGGCAGGTATAAGAGGAGGTAAAAGTGGGGGCAGGACCTTTTCAGTGGCAGCTGCTATAGATGCCCTCAGCCCCAACCACGTAATGTGACCTTTACATCACTTCTCGCTTCTGTGCTCTGCAGAGCTTCAGCAAAGCTTGGCTGAGGTGGGGAGGTGTCACTCCCATCCTCTTGATGACAAGGAGGACAGAGATTCATCCGAGCTGGGGGAACCGTCCCTTCAGTTTACTCAACAGTAGAAACTTTTGAAGCCACATCATTCATGTGTCGCTGGCTCCATGTCCAAACCCAGACAGGAATCACCCCTGCCTGTGTCTGCAGGCACTCAGACAGCAGTCAGAATAGCTTACCCTGCATGTGCTACCTGCCCAGATACTACGTTTTCAGGCCTTTTAGGAAGTCTGCCATGAATTTAAAATAAAAAAGCCCACAGAGCTCAGTTATCACATTTCCCTCCCTACTTTCCTGTTGGGAAGTAAACAGATTTTGTGAGTAAACCTGGCAGAGACAGTTCACAACAGCATGACAACCCTGAGGAGAAAACGGTGTGCACCCGCCGGGCATACGTGCCACACAGCCAAGAGGGGACCTGCGCTGGCTAGCAGGTCAGCCTGCTCTGGTGAGCTGCTGTGGCTCGAGGACTACGTCAGCAACGTTTCTACGGACTCTCCAGTAAACCGCCCCAAAACGAACCACCAGCCGCATTTACAGCCCGACACAGTGAGCGTAACAGGTTATTGAATTTGAACTGGTGGTGTTTTTCAGGTCAGAAGCATTCTGGTAGTTCTTCTGTTTCCTATTTGCATTCAAAACACACCTTGCCTTGCCTTTTTTCTTTATATAGTGTCAACTATCATAGTTTGATATATCATAAAACTATATGATACTATATAGTTTTATATAGTATCAACTCACCTCCGACTGACAGATCATCCTTTCGTGGTGAAGAATCCCCCAAGTCTGGAGATCCACCTGCTGCTGGTTGCTGTGCTGGGGATCTGTGACCAAAGCGGTTGGTAACACCCCAGTTTGGAGGCCATTGCTAAACGGTGCCTGCGCAGTGTCGAGGTCTTCTGCCTTTCTCATTCTGCCCCCAGGGCCAGGGATGGGGAAGAAGCTGGGAGAGGACATGGCCGGGACAGCTGACCAGAGGGATATCCCGTACATACGGTGCCCTGATCGCCAGCAGAAGCTCGGGGAAAAGGAGGGGGAAGAGGGATGCCGGTGGTTACAGCGTTTTATCTTCCTGAGCAACCACCACGCCCGCTGAGGCCCTGCTTTCCAGGATGTGGCTGAATGTTTGCCTGCCAGCGGGCAGCAGTGAATAAATTCCTTCTTTTGCTTTGCTTTCACACACAGATTTGATTTCCTTGTTAAACTGATATTATCTCTGCCCATAAGTCTTCCCAACTGGGGAGTGAGCAGGCAGCTGCTTGGGTGCCCAGCAGCCAGCTGGAGTCAGCCCAGCCTACTTGGTCAAGGGAAATCTGCGCTAAATTGGGTGGGACTACAGGAATCGGAGTCAGCGGATAGATAATGCACCCTTTCTTCTTTGTAGTAAAACACATTGGGCGTGCCTTTAGACAAACACTAAACTGAACATATAACACAGACTATAAATACTACAGCAAGGAGCCACTCAGAGAGGGCTCTGGGTTTCAGACAAGACAGATCAACCATTTAAAACATTTAACTCCCCAGCGCTGTACCGAATATTTGTTGGTTTTAATTGCTTTCACCTCCTTTAAATAACGAGTCTGAGAGGTGTCTTTCATTTGTTTTTATTCTTAGGTCAAACAATATCATCACTGAATTGTAGAACGAGGTTACTGGTTGAAATACAAGTGCGGTGTGAGACAATTAGGAAGATAACACTTTGCAAATAAATTAATACAGAATTATAATTGTCTTTGCATAGTTCAGAAGTGAAAAATAGGAGGCAGCAGCGCGCACGTGCTGTGAACTGACACACACCAGCACAAAAACCCAAGTGCCTAGATGAACTCTTGCAGCTGCAAATATAACAAACCAAACAAAAAATACCCCAAACCTCAGAAAGCGCTAACTATTAAAAACCAGGCAGAAAGGGAACTAATGAGCTTCTTTTTTCTTTTTCTTTTTTTCTTTTTTAACAGACCATGCTGCAGAAGGAGTGCTTTCTCTACAGACAGAGCTGCTGTTAGATAATCTGCCTTGGCATCCCATAGCCTGTCATACCCGACTGTGATGCTCCTTTGTTGCTGCCCATCTGAAGGCCTATTACGTTCTGTCCCTGGCGAAGCTGCTCTTCTGAAAATCCTCGTCGATTCTGCTGTGCTTTCCTGTCCAGATACACACAAAAAAAGCAATATCCAGACATACCGTCATTCTACATGTGCCCAGCAGGAGGATCGTGAAAAGAAATCTGAAATTGGCTCACGTGAAGAGACGTTCCCCCTGTAATGCAATATTTCATTTGCACCATCCCCTGGGCTGGACAATGCTGGCTGGGCTAATTGCTTTCCTGCAGTTAGAAGCAATGCTCTAGTCAAACCTACAACACTTCAGACTTTCACCGCGGCACTTATCCAAGAACCCCAGGGCACTTCCCCAGCAGCTCTGACAGGTAAAATATTTATGTAGTGCTGTATGTAACACTCATGATGGGATTAATTCGTGTTAAGCCCTATAGCCCTTAAAAGCTCTAGTCCATGGGATCTGATCAATGACACATTCACCTGTGCTGGAATACAAGTTGATACCCATCTAGAGCAACAGTACAAATTGGTGTAATTTAACTCAGTGGAGTAAATAAGAGCTGAACGTACCCAGAGAAACAATGGGACAGAGAAGTGACTTGCTCATTTTCGCAGAGCGGATGAGGCTTGCCCACAGGACAGAACAATTGCCCTGTTGCCATTTCCAGATCTCTCTCCTCTAAGCAATAGACTTTGCCCTTTGCACCTGTGTCTTAACTGTATGGCAGTCCTTTATCTTCTGTCAAAACATACTGACCACTTTTGTTTGGTGTCCCTGGTCTCAAAAGCCCTTTCGATCAATGAACCTTTGTTGGTGTTTGAAAGAAGCCTTTTCTCCCTGAAAACAGCGCTGAGGGCAGACGTGGCTGCTAAGAAGCGGCACAAGAATTTCTGCTCTGCTGCCTTGTGAGAAACTGTTCATCTCGGATTCATCTTTCATTTATACAAGGTGGGGAAAACAAGCCCTTTACCTGGGAGAAGCATCCTGCTGCTGCTGCCAAACAAACCGTATGAACCAGCAGAGCCCCAGACTGCGGGAGGCAGTCTCTCCAGACTCGACTCCCACCCACGTACAACCTTTCCCTCTGCTGTGTCTGTCTGTCTGTCTGTCCCGGGATCAGGCTACCCCGCAATACGGCATCGCGTTACAACTCCCTTTTCTCTCATCACTGCCAGATGAGAACGTGTGGTTAGGTGCCTGCTGTGATTGAAAGCCATCAACACGATCTTCTCTGTGAGGGTCTGATCCTGCACCATGCTGAGCACCCTGGCTCGAGTCCAAAGCAGCACTTCAACTCTTCGCAAGGCTCAGGGCATTCAGGACATTGCAGGAGAAGAATCCATGTCTACATGAAAAGCCATCCCAGCAGAAAGGTGAGAAAGATCCACAGGAAACCAGTACTGACCCGCCACTTTTCTGAACGGGTCTCCAGTGCTGCTGCAGAGACTGTTCAGGGGGCTTGCAGAGGCCCATGGCAGGCTCTCCGATGCCACAGCTCTCGCCGGAAAGCATGCTGTTGTGGAAAGAGGCACCCAGAACTGCTGCTTAATTTCTTTTTCAAAATCCTTACACGGGCACTGAACTACTGCCAGGATCTCCACCAGAGGATGTTTTTAGAACTACTCCTATTACCTAATTGAATCTCAGGTTCACTGTATCTGCCTTCATTTTAATTAAAATCCCAGCAACACATTCTATTTTTTTTTCTTTTTCCTCCTTGAATTTTCAGCTGTGTTGTGAAGTAATTCGGCAGAAAGATGAAATATAACTATGAACATGAAAAAAAATGAGAACTGCAAAGGAGAAATAGAGAGACCACAGGGGAGTCTGGGTATGTTAATGGAAGTTGATTACATACACAGTTTGGATCACATAGTGTTATTTTTGCCATCATCAGCAACGCATTTAGTATGCGCATTTAGTCTTGTGGATAACAACGTGTATTTGTGGTTTGCTTTTAGGTTGGTGGAAATAGCCTTAACTGAGGCTGCAGAGCAGTAGGTGAGGGCGAGCCTCTTCCCCTCAGTGTCTCGCTCTCATTCAAGTTCTGTTTGGCCTGCCTGCCATCACCCGGTATCGCCCTTACTGCAAACCGAGCCCACCGCGCAGATCTGTTAACTTCTTGTGCCAACTTTGCACCGGTGCTCGTGGCTGCCAAACCTCAGGACAGCAGCCAGCCACGGGTCCACGAACCTTGCTAAGGGCATGCAAGGCAGGGGCAGTCAGGCCCAGTGGGACGGGGTATGCGAGACACAAGCAATGGAAAGTTACACGGCTCAGCTCAGGTGCGAGGGGTATCTTAATCGCTGTAGATCCCTGCACGGATACTCTTCTTCCATTTAATCTTGACTTCTTTCAATTTAACTTAAGGTGATTAAGAATCAGCCTGAAAGCCCTGACTCATGACTAACATGGGGTGGCAGTGAGGGGGCTTGATCTGCCTGACTGGATGAGTAAGCTACGCAGAAAACAGCTCCTGATCTGCCATACGTTGTTTCCTTATAGAAATAACATCAATTTTCCTTAAGGCAGCGGCTACAAAATGGTATTTCAGGGGCTGACACAGATACAGATAGGCTAGCCAAGCAGTGCGAGCAGGACAGACAGCTAGGGGAGAAGGCAGCTGATCACATCTTCATTTATGCCAATGAAAACTGCTCCCACCCACAATTAAGAGTCCAGATGAAAATTAATTTTTCCACGTAGGACTTTGTTTTAGTTACATAAAACAAATAAGCCCGTCTGGGTCATAGTGATTTCATGTCTGGTTTATATTAAAGCATGTAACTGGATTTGAATTTTAAACCCAATTATATTCAATAAATACAAATCTCTTTGTGGACTGTATTAAGTTAATTTTAACTAATATCACATAAAGAATGCATAGGGGGTTGCACTTACTCACCTAAAATTAAGGTCTCCCTTAGCCTCAGTCAAACCAGCCCAAGGTTTGAGACAAACCAAGCGAAGTTTGCTTTGCTTTTGCTGACCCTCACCTAGGCATCAGAAAATTCCAGGAAACCAAAGACAAGCAGCCAGCACTCTTTTTGGTAACACTCCTCAGACACATCAGCACAAGAAATACTCTTGGATGGCGGACTCTCATTTCAATAACATGCCTGTGGGGCAGGAGGGCTAACGGTGGGAGGATTTCCTTTTCTTCCTGTGCCCGCATCTCAGGCTCCTTAGCCAAAACAAATGGAGTTTTAGAGCAAATAAACAGCTTTGCCGAGACAGAAGATTCTTCACAGATAAATGCTACTCCCCAAGAAAAAAGATGACTAGGAAATGGAATCTCTTTTGGTCTGATGAAAAATGGAAAGAGACTTCATGCCTTCTCTTTGCTCGTTAAAGGGATCACTAAGTGGGGGTTTGCAGACATCCATGACAGCCTTGTCTTCACTGGTCGTTCGGTCTGTTATCTGATGTGAGGCAAAGGCACGCTTTTCCTGCCAGCTACTCTTAGAAGTCTTAGTGTCTGCATGGCTGCTGCTATTTTGTTCCCTTTTCTTCATAAGTGGATATAGAGGATTAGCTGAAGCTGCTAAACAGATGAATGTCATGAAAACTGGTGGCTGAATTTCCTAAGTATTGTTGCTCTCCTTCTAGGGAATAAGAGTGAGGGGTAATGTCAATGGACAAGAACATTACGTCTCTTCTGAGATCGCTGTGGGCCCCTCATGCAGCAAGACGGGAATGCTGTGAAGGGGCCTGGAGCGGGATGCCGCGCTCCTCCCTGTGCGCGCTGCCCACAGCCAGCCAGCCACGAGGGTCCCCACGCGAGCACGCATACCTCCACCCCGACGCAGCCTGCGGCAGCCTTGTTCCAAAGGGGTGCCTCCGGGAGGAAGCCAGAGCTGGAGCCACGGGCCACGCGCTCCTCAGGCGCGGTACCAGTAGCGCTCTCCCAGCTCCGGAGCAGGAGGCACGTGTAAGGTGGGGTGAGGGGGGCTACGTAAGAAAAGGCAGCAGCATGGCCGTGCTACACAGCTCACACAGGGCTCCTCCCCAGCAGCCCTTGTGTAACTGTAGGCTGACAAGATACGGTAAGACGTGATGCTGCTGAAGCTGGGAACCAGTGAAGGGTAGAAAATGTCGCTGCCTCGTTGGGTATTTGCTTCCCTCCTCTAGACTCCGGAGAGAAAATCTCTCCATTAAAAGGAAACTTTGGAAAGATTCTTCCCTTCCTTTCCCAGTAAATTTCCCTAAAGCCTAAAGGCAGACAATATTACCAGCTTCCCGGGGACAACAGCTCTGAGCAGCTGTGCTTCCGACTTTACCTGTGAAACCAGGATGGATCGCCTTTGTAGCAGCCGTCATCCTTGGTGACTGCCAAACTGCCCAGAGCCATTAAGGTTCTCTGCACTGCTGCCATGTCCTTCCCTAGAAAGCCAGATAGGGAAATTAATATAAAAAAAAAAAAAATCCTTGCAGAACAAAGAGCTTGGCACACTGATAGACACTTTTATCCAATGTATTAACTAATTCCCTCAGCTCCCTTGAAAAAGTACATTAATAGGATTATAAATACTATTTTACAGTTGCTGAAATGGTGGTACTGACATGCAAGATCTTATTCAAAGTCAAAGGGACAGTGTTAAAGCAAAACTTAATAATTCAGACATTTCCAGATTTCCAGGCCTCTGGCTCTTTTAATGCCTTCCCCCATGCTATTTTAAATCCTTCTAGATAATCCTTTTGCCAAAATTTTCTCCTAAGAAGAGATCACTTTGGTGTACAAAGAACAATAATACACTCAATAAAACATGGCTGAAGGAGAACAATGTGGTAAATAACTGTGCTGTGTCTCAGCTTCTTCACCTGTAAACTGGTAGGACTGATCCCACCATTTAACCCCTGGTATTTCCAGGCAGTCCCTGTACTAACAGAGCTCATGGCAGTCCTGGAGAGGTTCTGTGTGGACAACTTGCATCAGTCCTTCCTAATTCACCCATCAGATCACCTCCCAGATCCTTCCTACAGTCCTTTCTCAGGCTGCCAAAAATTCACACTCTGCAGTTTCATACTTTCAGCTCCTGCCACCCAGTCCACTATTCTTTCACTTTCTTCCTCCCTATGTTATCTCAGTTTATTCCTCATTTCAAAAAGTCAGAGCTCGTATCATCTTTAGCCAAGTAAAAGTTACATATCTGGTCATCATGAGTCCTTTAGGTTCCCTCCATAAACAACAGAGAGACAAAAGCTTATCAAGGGATAATTTATCCCACCTGTACTGAGAGGAGTGAACTTGCATATGACTTGCTTAGAGGCACACCTTCCACCTAGCTGAAAAATCACCAGATTTCCAAGAGGGTACCTTATACCTTTGAAATATAAGGCACATTTTCAATAAAGGTTTGCATTTCAAAAATGGTATTCCCCCCCCTCCTGTCTCTCCTTCCAAAATTCGAATAAATAAATAAATTTTCCTTTTTGGCCAACATCTTTTGTCAATTCCTCCAGTGAATTAAAAAAAAAAGACAGAAATTTAAAGAATAATTATTTTTTCTTAGTTCTTCCTCTTCACTTTGTCACTTGGTGTAAAAAGGGCAGGGAACATAAAGCTATCAGAGTCAGACAGACTTTAACTCATTACCCAATCCAGATATGCTAACTTTCGGAAAACTTTCTAGCAAAAATGGGTTGCAGCATATACTTCCAGTTGTGTGAAGTGATAAGTTGTTGAAAATCTGCCTCTCTGCCTGAAATCCTTCCATAAGTGTTTCTATGTTCCCTTTCTTTCTGTTCCAGTTCTACTTCTTCCCTAAAATAATCTATTTAGTGAAAAGATCTGACTTAGACTGTGAGCTCTTCACATGGGAAAATAAGTAATTCATAAAAACATGAGATACTAGACATATGATATGATAACCGATTTCAGAAATACCTCTAGTGGACCAATATTAGTGAAAATTACTGCAGACCAGCTGGAGTGTAGAGGGAAGCGAGCGTTGCACATTCTGTGTTTATGCTGTGCATCACCCTCATCACAGGCAGATGCAGTTCAGGGCTTTGGCTGATACAAAGCTAAATGTGTAACACGCTGGTGAGCAAGACACCCTAAAGCTGAAAACCTCTAGCAGCTTCCAACTGTGGCTGTCATACAGCCTATTAATGTTTATAGCAATCCTATCTGCAGGGGACCGTTTGCTCAGAAAATAAATTGTGAGCCATCCAGAACCCTTGTTTTACTGTATTTTTAAATGCAAAGTGCATCAGACGGAGTCCTTGCTCCAGAGGGCAGCTGAAGAGCCGACATCCCACGCACACACAGGGAAGAGCGCGAGGCAGAAGCCCTCCGAGCTCCCTGGAGCAGCAGATGCACCATATGCTGTAACAGATGCCACACGCAACGTCCTTGGGAGGCCTCTGGTAAAACAGGGCGTGCGGTGACTGGCTGGGATGAAGAGGGACGCGAAGAAGGGTTTAAAAGTGAATGAGCTGAATAATGACGGCAAGCACAGAAAAAAAAGAAAAAGAAACAAAAGACGGGTAGCAAAATATGATGGTCAGCGTCGCGGAGCCATCTGGCAGCCCACCCCCACGCTGCACTCGGCGTTGCTTTATTTGTCCGTGGGGAGTGGGAGACGCTGCAGGGGAAGAAACGGGGCGAGTGGGAGCCGAGTGCCACGTGACAAAGCAAAGCCACGGCCACAGCCCTGCTTGGCAGAGCCTTCTTGCTGCTCACGGGGGGTGCTCCGGGTGAGGGAAGAGCCCAAATCTACGCGCCCTTGCGACACGTACCCTCTCCAGCAAAGGACACAAGCGGCTCAATGGTCAGCATGAAAAAGGCTGTGAAAAATTTTAAATTTCCACTGAGAAAGTCACCTAACGCTGCAGCCACCTGAGAGATCATATGTATTCTCTGCAGCCCGGCTTGTATCTGGCATTGCAGAGAACTGCGGTCAGTGCCTTCCCTCAGCTCTGGTACCCGCTCTCTGACAGCCACGTGGGCTGCCTGCCTGGCCCCAGCCTCCCTGAATCATGCTGCGGGGACCCATGCCGACGGCACTTCTGCATCTTCAGCGTCGTCCAAAGCGTGCTGGGAATAGCACAGCCCCGTAGAGGACCTTGGCACTGCCTGTACAAGGAGGAAGGGGCCTCTGCTCACTTCTTAGAATCATGGAATGCTTTGGGCTGGAAGGGACTTTTAAAGGTCATCTAGCCCAACACCTCTGCAGTGAGCAGGGACATCTTCAACTAGACCAGGTTGCTCAGAGCCCCGTCCAGCCTGACCTTGAACGTTTCCAGATATGGGGCCTCCACTACCTCTCTGTGCTAAGCCTTTCTCTTTGGGGGAAACCTGTCTGGAAGGCCGCCTTCTCCAGGTCCAGAAAGGGGAAGGTTCAAACCCAAAGACAGGGAATTGCTCTGCATAGTATTCCTGAAATGCTTTTTTGTAAAGGCTGAAAAAGTACTCCGAGGTACAGCTGCCTCCTGCCTGCCTGGAAATATAGCAGGGAGGAATCTGTAAAAAACAGTAAACATAGTATCTTGGGCATGGATTATTGGAAGATGCTCAGCACAGTACATTTAAGTAAGAAAGGATTGAAAGAGAGGTGATACTTCTCCTGGACCACCAAGTCACAGAGATGAAGAAAAATGCTCCAGATGGACTGAATGAGTTTGAAACAACCAACAGCAGATTGCGTCCTAAAACATTTCCATTAATCATTACTAAGAAATTCAAAGCAAAAGCTCTTGCAAAGAAAATAGTGGCTGAGAAAAGCTGTTTTTCAGTCACATACTTTTCTTTCCCTATAAAAATACATTGACATCTCCTCTCTTTCTAAAGAGGTTATGGCCTGAAGTATAGAAGCACTGTAATTATGAAACAGTGAAAAAGAGCCTGTCCTTTCTCTCCAGCTAATGCATCCAGGTTCAGATGATACAGCCCTGAAGCAGCACAGATGCTAGAGGTCAGAATCACAGTTAGACACAAAAAGCTTGCAGTGACTCACTGCTGGAGAGACATACTGTTTCATCTCGGCACTGAAATGAGCAGCAGGAGAGATGAAAAGGGAGTGGGAAAGTGAGGAGACACAGATTAGTTTTGGGAAGTCCTAAAATAGCAGTGGAGAAAAGTCCTGTATGTCTCCCTGCTAGGTTGCGAGTTGTGCTTTGACTTCCCGTCCTCTGGAAGTTACCCGCTTTTTTCCTTACTGTTGAGAAAAGGCGATGACTGAAAAGGAAGAGAAATGAGGAGAGATCCACTATCATTAGGAGCTTTTTCTCTTCAAAGCCAGTCCTTTTCTTCATAAGGATCAACGTACCACACTTTCATTTGCATGGTGTGAAGCCTTTATGAGATGCAAAAGACCGCAAAGAACAGCATCTGAAATGAGCTATTATCATCCCCTACAAGATAGATGGACCTTCTCTTTCAGCAGCCTGCGAGGCTGAGGCGGGGGGAGGGCGTTACTCCAGGAAGGTGAAAATCCCTGCATTTAAGACGTTTAAAGGTAGATTGGACGAAAAACTGAAGACTGAACTGGAAGAAACAATCCTGCCCTTGTGCCCAAAGGTAGGATTTGTCAAGTAAATCTGGCACGCTAATAACACTACAGACCCCAGTAACTCCAGCCGTCAGAGCTCCCTCGCCTTTCATTCCTCGAGCTGCCCTTCAAAGGGGTGATCTCTTCTATGTATCGCAACAGCCTGTAAAAATAAACCCCACTGTTTTTGCTCCATGTGCATTCCCACACAAACTATCCTGACCAGCTTTCTCAGTGGATTGTATCCCTCTTTCCACTCCTTCATTCTTACAGCAGATTTTTGACCCTTTCACACCTGCCTTTCACTACCCTGCAGCTGTCCTTCCTGAGCCCCCACACGATGCACCCTGCATCACCTTGTCCAGAGGGCTGCAGGATACACAGGGGATTTGGTTAGAGCACCAGGCAGGGATTGCCCCACCACAGAAGTGGGCAAAACCAGCCATACGACCGCGCAAATGACTCAGCTCTTCAGGAACTAGAACACACAGTTTCCGAGTTTCAAGCATGGGATGGAGATAGCCTCCACCTGGGTTACTGCAACACCACAGGGGCACTCTGAATTTTTCTTGCTGTTGCCATAGTGACCTCTCTTAAAAAACTGTATCCTTAGAGAGAGATGCTCAGCTAACACGGTGTTGGCAGTGAGTTTTCCTTCTCGCTAGTCATAAATGAGCCCTCATAAGCTCCACAGAGGCATATATGCTCCTGGGAATGCATTTTATAGCTCTAATTTAAGCTTTGCTTATAATTTGAAAACTGCAATAAAATCTTGTCATCAGAAAATAAGGGTTTTCCGTATTTGCTATTAGAAGCTATTTACTCGGAAATAATTAGCATAAAGAACATTTGTTTTATTAGGTCTGCGGATTTCTATCAGAATGATGGGCTTTTGGATAACACATGAGCTTGGAAATGCTCCATTATGCCCTCAGGGTAATATAAATCCCTCAGAGTAGATAATGCACCACCGGAAGAACACGGTAATAAGGTAAGGCAAACAGAAACAAAAGATAATTACATTAGAGAATATAGCTTAGACAAAATGCACCATTACAACACACCAAAGCAAAGTAAAATGAAGACTGCAAGCTGATTTCCAGTTTATTATTTTTACCTTCCCATAAATCCACTGTCTGGAAAATATCTGTTGTTCTTACTCCGTAGATTTCGGCAGCTTTTAAGAACTGAGAAATTTGTTCCATCTGCTTGAAAGCCATTTTTGATTCAGAGATCTTTGCAATAGGCTCATTTCCCTTTGGATGTAAACTGTTTATTAACTTGCATAACAGCTGAGAGATAAATACAGAAACAAAATTAGAAAGCAGTCACCAAACCAGAAGGCAATTTCTGCACATGAAATGATGCTGCAAAATGCTTTTGACCTGGCCAGTTTCTGTCAGGGACATAATTTCTTCAATTAAAAACAAAGAAGGGAATTGAACATAATCAAAGTATATTAGAAATGCATTAAAGCTTTCATTAACTGATGGCAATAGCCTGACCGTATAAATCATAATCTGCTAGAAACAACAAAGCAATCACTGCTAAAGGTTACATAACAACTGACAGAGAAGAAACCACATGCCCGAGCCAAAAAAATAAGCAATGTCAATTGAAATATTGTTGAAGTCACTTTGGCAGGGGTTCAATGATTAGCGTATTCTTGCAGCCCACTGCAAGCAGCAGCATCTGCCTGTTGTTCCATAAACCAATGGAATACAACGTTTTAACTACAGAAGTATTCCCAAGAAGAAAACAGTTATGGCATAATCCAATCTTTCAGATTTTCTGTATCTGTCCATCTTTCCCTACCAACACTGAATATTTCTTAAAGAGAGAAGTATACATATAATTTTAACACAGATCTAATTCAACTGTATGAGAAAAGGTGCTGGAGGAGTGAGTCATACTAATATATAACATGCATGACTCATAAGAATCACAAGTACTGTGCTAATCCTAGTGCACTAGTAGAATAATTATCTTCTGAGATTAAGACTCCTGGTCAAAAGGAAATAAATCAGATACTAAGATACATATTTCTGCACTGGCCATGAGCTCTGACCAATTTAGGTAGCAGACAACAGGAAATAACGACACTGTGCTTATAAACACATGCAAGTATATAACTGGACAAAACACTTACTGTTCCATCCATCAGCCAGGTCTGAAAATGCTGCCTTCCAGGAGGAGGGTGCTCTATCTGTTCTCCACACTGTACAATAATCCAGTTCACCAGCCTAGACTCTAATTCCGGGTCATATTTCTGTTCAATCTTTTCCTGAACTTCTCGGCTTAAGCCATAGCTTGGTCCTCTGTTAGCCATCTCTGGAACCAAAGCAGAACTTGCTTAGTGGGTAGGGTCCTGATCTGCAGCTTTGACGTATGCACCGGAAAATTAAAGAAAAGAGTGAACAGCCTGCCCTATACGTTAGACAGTCGAACAGATGTTCATCAACACTGAAAGTAACTGCTCGGCACCGGTTATAGCTGTTCTGCAGAACAGGGGAGGGATCAACGAGGGAATATCCTTTTCCAAAAGCACAAATCAGATAAATTTGTTTCTTAAAAACCAAGAAAAAAACACCAGTCCCCCCTGCCCGACCACAAAAAAAACAAAAGAAGAAAAGCAAGACTTGAAACAGAGTAGGTTTTAAAGAGAGAACAGGTTTACAGAGAATACAATACAGTTCTCAGATCAACGTTAGAGCTGCCTGCAAATTCAAAAGCACTTTAAAATTGCCTACCTAATACTTGCTAATAAGAAGAAGGTTGTACATGGGAGCTCAAGCAATCCGATAAAGGATGCAGTCAGGGTCTTCCTCAGTAGAGATGCCGGGATGGATATCCAGAGATCAGCAAACTGAAAAGCGTTGATGAATTTAAGAGACGGAGGCTGCCACAATGCCCTGCTGCTGCTGCAGCATCGTGGTTTGAAGAACAGTGTATTGATTTGATTTTCCTCACATATGAGGAGGGTCAAAGCAGGGGCGTTGCTAAGAGCCATTAAAGAGGCCTGCCTACTCAGTCACAGCCCGGGGATCCTGTTTATCTCGCCCATCTGCAGTCTGTTTTCATGCACGTTTCCTCAGCCTTGCTGTTCACCCTTCAGGCTCAGTTTTACTCCACCTAGTCTGCATCAACCCAAACTGCACCAAGCATCCCAGCGCCAGATAGTTAGAAATAGAGGGACTTCACTCCGTTAAACAAAGGTAACGGAAATCACCGCACATCTCACTTATCTTTCATCACAAAGCAGAAGCAAAACCTTTTTTTCCCTGTTCTGCATCATGATGCTAACAGGCTTAGTGTGTGAAAAATAATTTCTTCTCTTCCCTGTTCAAATGCTGATAAAAAGTTTCAACAAGGGAACAACAGGATGAAAAGTCAGGGAAGAGAAGGCAGGTAGTAGAATATTATCACCCTCTCATTCATATATATTAGTCTATCAAATAGTGCAATAGCATCCTGAAAAAACAAACTTGAACAACTGAAAAGAAGGGGAAATCACCAAAAACTAGCAAACCTACTACAAAGCACAAGGTTTGTATTTTCTGCTGGTATGAATCAACATACCTCCAGCGCTAGCAAGGGAGCTGAGCTCTTGTGCTGTAGTTTAAATTTTGATTGTACCACCTCAGTGGTGGGAGGGGAGAGAAGGAGAGTAAGACTTTTCTTCTGATCCGATTTGTACAGATTTATCCTTTATTAAATAAAATAATTTTGCTCCTCTGAGTTGCGCCAGACTTTGTCAAATACCCTTCATCCATGTCGTATTATCCACGCTGCTATGAAATAGTTCCCTTTCGGCAAATGATTCATGTTCAGCTTGATATGAAAGGAGGTTGATAAACCTGAGGTGGATTCTCTATCAGCTTTGCCAGTAAAAGTCCTTCTGCTGCATTTAAAAAGAAAAAAAAAGGGGGGGGAAAATAGTACAGCTCCTTGTACATCTATCTCATAATGGCCTCTTCACCCATTGTTTTCTCATTTTAAGACCATGAATTCTCAGATTTATACTGCTTTGGATGCTTCTGGGCTTGAGCAGACTCAAGAGATCAAAAATTTAACAGATGACCTAATTCATTGCTGTCCTCCACAGGCATTTCATTTAGTGCCCTCTCTTCTCTGCACGGGCAGTTTTAAAACCCTGTGAAGTACGTGATTACGTAACTCGGAGCACACTACGCGACGGGGACGCCACGTGAGCGCTTTCCGTCCCAGCAAACACGCTGTTGGAGGCACAGCAAACGCACAGGAACCAAGACTGCAAACCAAGCCTGGAGATCAGAGGAGCAAACTGCAGCTATAACAGTAAAAGGCAGTCCATGAATTTGATGTCCTTTCCATTCAAGCCATTGTTAAGGGCTTCCACTCTTTGGCCAGTCCCACAAAGAATAAGCAGCTTTATTTTGCACTTTCAGATCTTTCTGCGTTTTTCTGTTTAGAAGGGAGATTCCTAGGTTGCTTGGCTGTTTCTGGCCACATGATCAGTGCTCACTGGCAATGAGATTTCATGAAAACCTCCTACCTTTGCATCAGCCTCTGACCCCGTTTCCTAACTTGGGGGCAGGGATGGGTAATTTAACTCTCCTAAGCTGCAGAGCAGAGGTCTCCCCCTTCACAGATGTTGGCTATGCAACCTGTTCTCGAGGGACCGTTCCATACTGTGAAAGCTGAAAAGCAAGCTGGTCCATCAATATCAATTTTTAATAAGGCTTTGAAAACCAGGAAAGCTGCAGAGGATTGGAAAAATGCCAGCCCCCCACCAACATTTCCAAAGCACAAGTAATCAAATTCTAAGCCTGCTTCTGTGCCATCAATCTGGGGAAAAACAATAGTATGATTTTTTTTTTTTAAAGCGATAGTGTTGATGCAATTTACTAAAAGCTCTGTTATACATTAGAGTTGGCTACTGCACAAGACATTGATTAGGGAACTTAACTGATTCTGAAACAACATGACACATTAAAGATACTAAAGCTGACTAACTCGTAGGTCCCATAATATGACTGTAAGAAAAATTATTCATGATTTATATTTTTATTCACAAAAATGTGTTCCCAGGCCTGATCTAGTAAATGTTATTAGAAGTCACAAGAAAAGCCTAGACTCCTAAGAAGATCCCAGTGTATGCGAGCTGTGATAAGTGAACAACAAAAAGAAAGCTCCTTGAAAGAAGTCTACCTGGAAGCAGGCAAAAATGTGTCTCACTGCAGCCAAAGTCTAGCCACTGTCAGAAAAGTGCTTTTTCAGAATGTAGCACTCTGTCCTACAAGAACAGATGTAAAAAAGTGCAGAGGGTGATGGAAGATAAGCAGGTGGGCACAGCTGCTGGGTAAGACACCGTGACCGAAGGGCTTGGCCGAGTAAAACGTGGGAGGTGCAACAGCAATGAGAATATCATATCCAGTTCTGACAATCACTCTTCAGAAAATGTGGTGAAAGAATGAAATAAATTCGAATACTCACTCCAGTAACCAGATGATTGAAAACTAGAGCCTTTACAGTAATCATTTCAGAAGGATTATCTGTTTAGCTCACCAAAACCAGAAGTTAAGAAATGGCAAGCACATGTGGCTACAAAGCAAAGAAGAACTGAAGGAACTCAAGTTCCTTCTGTTGGACACAAGCCTATTAAAGCCTGATGGGTAGAAATGTGATGTGGGAGAAAGGGGCAGGTTTTCAGCAGCAAAGGTACTACCATTAGAACACTTCACCTCCTGCTTCCGATACATTTTGTCCTCCTATTTTTCTTAGTAACACAAGACTGGAACTTACGACTAAAACTAGAGATGAAGCTTGAATATTTTAAGTAGGATTTTCATGCCTGCAAGCACTATGGCTCATCTCATGCTTTTAGATAATCACAATATTACCCTATAAATTTAAAAAGCTTTATAAAATCTATCAAAAATGCTGCCAACAACAACAAAACCAACATTAATTAGCCCACTACTCACGTTTAGATCCAGGGTAATTTGATAGCTTTCAGTGTCTTCCAACTGCACTGACACTCCAGTCTGTGGAGCAAGGCAGCTCCTATGGCTGCCATGACCAGAATTCTTAAGTCATTGACCACCCTCCAGGCAGCCTGCCAGCAGAAACAACTACCACTTACCACTGGAAAACAACTCCTGTCGATACAATTGCTAGCATTCCCAATACTCAAGATGACCTTGGAGGTAATTTGTCCATTGTAATTCTCAGGACATTTTAAGTCTTGTGCTGGATTGACAGACTCCTTGAAAGAAAACCAACACATTTCATCATATCAATTTTTCATCTGTCCCCAATGAAACATGTTCTGAGAACTACTCCGGTTTGAAAATTACACATTGCAATATGTATTTACCAGAAGAACAGAAAAGAAGTAACATCTTTATTTCACTGCAACAAAAGTCAAAAAAGACAGCAAGATTTACAAACAAATAAAAAAAAAAATCAAATCCCCTAACTAAATAAATGCTGCTTCTTATGATCAGGGATTCAGCTTTGCTGTCGGGGACTATTTCAAAGAGTTACTGTCCTAAGGACTAGCACACCCTGGCACACCTTCTGCCAGCAAACCATATTCAATACAGAAGCAAAGGTAAGGATCTCCTAAAGCCCAGACCTGATCCCAGGCAGCCCACGTCCTTCAGGGACTGCTTTTCCAGGATCAAAGTCTGGGCAGGCCGTTTACATCACTCCAGTCTTTAAGTGTGCTACTGTTCAGCATACCTTTTCCACAGATACGAGCACCTGCTTCCACCCTGACAGGGAGCAGTGACCTTCTCATGTTGCCACGTGGGAGGCAAGTGGACAAAATGGTGCAGGTCAGAAGGCCCAAAAAGAACACAACCTTTCATGTGCTAGCTAAAAAAACATTTTAAATTTGTACCTTAGTTTCAGAACGAAGTGACTGGAAGTTTTAGCAGCTGTTAATTGCTTTTCATTCCAAACATAAATGCAGAGCTAGCCGAAGCTCCTTGCCAAACACAAAGTAAGACACTGTAGCAGGCTGAGAACATGTCTATTCCTCACCCATGAGCAGATCACAAGCTACAATTACTGCGTCGTATGAAGGACGCTCATTTCTCTTTAATGGAAAAGAAGCACTGGACTATGTAACATACATATGCAGGGCCTGAAAGAGAAATACAAGGTCAAGCCTGCAACTAGACTGCAACAGATCCTGTAATTTAGATTTATGCACAACATGGCCAAGGCTGTAACTAACATTCTTCTGTTCCAGGCAAACATATATTGAAGAGAGATGAGGTCCTACAGTCACAAAGTGAATCTGAGCTATATAAACTGATCTGTGAGCAGTAAATCTGTGAGCAGTATATTTTTGTCCTTCATCTCTGTCCCTTCTCCCCAACGGTTATAGCAATCTCTTCCCCTACAAAATACCTGCCAGGAGAAAAGCAACACGCACAGTGACATTAAAACCACGTATACAGCAAGCTCCCTGCTGTTAAACAGAAAAATGGAGTTCCTTCTGCCTTTCCTATCCCTGCTGGGCTTGAGAACAAGGGCAGAAGGGCAAGAGTGCGCACTGATTTTTGGTATTGCTCTATTTCCTTACACAGTTGTTGAATTTTCACCAAGCTTTAGTGAAATTCTGCATTCTCACACATCTGACTGAATTTGTACATCAGCCCAAAGCAGAAACTGCTGATCTTAAGAGACAGGTGAACACATAACCCTCTTGTATTTCCAGGGAAGCCTTTATCATTAACATAACTTTTTAGCACTGCAAAAAAGAAAAAAAAAAATCTGAAAGGGTAAGGTAGGCCTCTCTATAACAGCACAACTGAGTAACCTGCAGATCAAGGAAGTTCAAATCTCATTATTTCCCTGAGACCCCCCACCTAGAGGGAAGGATAGGGACCCAGGAGAAATGACCAGCACAGAGCTAATGTAGTGAGTCTGGCTAAGGCACTGGTTCAGAATATGTTTTAACTCTGTATTGCAGTATGACTAGAGCATTGAAAACATTTGAGCAGCTGCAGACACATAGCTGGTTGAAAGTTTCTCTCTGAGCACGTTTTAATTTGATATGAAAAGTATGGTACCATAAATCTCTCAGCCTCATTGAATAACAGTGTGTCCAGGAGAGCACGTAATTTAAATTAACATTAAAATGAAACAGCAGGAGGCAGTTCTTCCAAGGCCTATCCAGCTAGGCTTTTTGTGAATATTGCTTTATTTGCATTTAGTGTTGATGCAAGAGAAAATAAGTTAGCTAAAATGGAACTACATGAAACACAACACCATTATAACTCAAAAAAACCCCAAACAATTCAGCTGAAGTATGTAACACGAAGCAAACAACAGAAGAGACAGAACAAGTAGAATACTTGACAAGATAAAAATACATGTATATAAAACTGTATTAGTACAGCTCAATATACACCGAATCAGAGCAACTGTTTATTAGGAAACAAGTTGAACAAGCTTTAGAGGCTCTTTCAACACCTACTGGACTATTGCAGAGTCTAACCCAGGAAAGCATGCCTCACCACTTTCTTCCTTTTTAGCAGGCAGAATAGTTTGTTTCACAAGGTAAGTCTCATTGAGTTTGATTTTGAAGCAGATCTGAAACGAAAATTTTGGTAAGGACTAGGGACAGTTGAGGTCAGCTGGCAATGCTTTTCTTTCTTTTTAATGAAAACTATTACCCCCTTCTTTGGTATTATATGCTAATCAAGCTTTCTGCCTAGCTACAAAAGCTTTTTGTCATTTACTCATGAAACTTGAATAATTCCTCAGCAGGAGTTAATGTAGTGTAAGCATTACATATAAGACAAATACCTCGAGGTGCTTATTCAGCTAGTGTTGTTTGACCAAAACCATCAACACAAGCAGCTGAGTTGCTTAGTTAGTGTCCAGAGCTTACTTGTACTGTGACAGCAGTGTCAGCCCCAACATGTCCGTACTACGCTCTGTGACAGATGAGACCAGAAGCCATTTCCAGACCTGCCAAAAGTGAAAGACAATGACAATGCTAACAACTTAAGCTAAGAGTGCTACTGAAAACAATGAAGCGTAGATTAAGGTAATCGGAAAGAAACAACCCTCCCCCAGCAGCACAAGACAGAGTTGGTCAATTTGAAAGCAGAAGACACTGATTATTTCACGCGAGTCAAGCATATTGTTGAGGAAATGTATGTCATATATGCACAAAACACACTTTGTATTTGGCAGCAAATTAGAATTGTGTAAAAAAAACCCTAGAACATCAGACTTCATTCTAAAGGATTTTAAAAATCTGCACTATGCAGAGTTTTCCAAATATGTAATACCCTAGTTTAATACAGTATTTCTACAGAGAAAATACATACCCGTTTGTAAACATGACTAATACTGAAAAGAATTCACTATCTAGGCATCTACTGGCAAAGACAAAAGAGATGCCACAGGCATTATAACTCAGGGGACAAAACATAGCACTGAATAAAATCAGAATGACACCATAATATCTGAATATTACATTATTCAGGATTGCCAAAACTTCCCGATAAGTCAAGAGCTAACCATGGGTAGGATGTAAATCTCCCTGGTTATCACCTACCCCTTCTTTCAGGCATCTGAACATGCCAAGTTGACAGTAATGAAAATGCTGGCAATTTCCAGCATGAACAAAAGGAAAATGCTATGCTTTCAAAGTGAAATACCAATGGAACCACCATGGCAAAGTTAGCAGAAAGTTATGCATAAGCTCTGCCTCAAAGCCACCTCTTCGTATTTAAGAAATACAGACTGAATTTAGAAAACAGTAAATGAACGCAGAGAGAAGGGCACTAGAATTTTGCGATTCAGTGAATGATATCTGGAATACTGTCTCTATGAAGAAAGTATCGCCTTTGCCTTTGCATCTCACAGAATCACAGAATGTTAGAGGTTGGAAGGGACCTCTGTGGGTCATCTAGTCCAACCCCCCTGCCAAAGCAGGGTCTCCTACAGCAGGCTGCACAGGACCCAATCCAGGTGGGTCTTGAACATCTCCAGAGAAGGAGACTCCACAACCTCCCTGGGCAGCCTGTTCCAGTGCTCCGTCACCCTCAGAGGGAAGAAGTTCTTCCTTATCTTCAGACAGAACTTCCTTTGCTTCAGTTTGTGCCTGCTGCCCCTTGTCCTGTCGCTGGGCACCACTGAAAAGAGCTTGGCCCCATCCTCCTGACACCCACCCTTAAGATATTTATAAGCACTTGTAAAGTCCCCTCGCAGCCTTCTCTTCTTCAGGCTAAACAAGCCCAGCTCCCTCAGCCTCTCCTCGTAGGAGAGATGCTCCAGTCCCCTCACCATCCTCGTAGCCCTCCGCTGGACTCTC